>Ga0209425_10000493_pt1 | contig 48119 bp, 58 predicted proteins | sample COG_05_FD_184749 | JGI IMG/M metagenome (GOLD analysis project Ga0209425, IMG submission 184749) | Pelagic Microbial community sample from North Sea - COGITO 998_met_05 (SPAdes) (version 2) | ecosystem: Environmental > Aquatic > Marine > Neritic zone/Coastal water | place: Helgoland, sampling...
AAATTTTAAAGTAAACGCTTAGGAGCGTAGTTCAATTGGTAGAGCGCCGGTCTCCAAAACCGGAGGTTGTGGGTTCGAGTCCCTCCGCTCCTGCCAAAACTAAAAAAAAAATATGAAAAATCCTTTAAGATTTATTCAGGAAGTGAAACAAGAAGCTTTTAGAGTTACTTGGCCAACAAAAAAAGACACTCTACAAGGTGGTCTTATGGTTTTTGGTTTAGCATCTATTGCGGCTATTTTTTTTCTTATTTTGGATCAAATTTTAAGATTTTTGCTTAATTTAGTTTTAACAATAAGTTTTTAAATATGAATTGGTATATTGTTCAAGCATATTCTGGTTTTGAAAAAAAAGTAGTTGAATCTATTAAAGACACTCTAAACAAAAGTAAGTTAGAGGCTAATCTAGGAGAAATTCTTGTACCAACCCAAGAAGTTACTGAAGTCAAAAAGGGTAAAAGAACAAAAAAACAGAAAAAATACTTCCCAGGGTACATATTAGTTCAGCTCGAAATGAATAAGGAAATTTATCATACAATCAAAAATATTCAAAAAGTAAGCGGCTTTTTAGGTTCAGGAGATAAACCAACACCCATATCAGACCAAGAAATACAAAGAATCCTAGGATCTGTTTCTGAAAGTGCAATTAACCAAAAAAGTGGTATAAGTTTTGAAATTGGAGAAAAAGTAAAAGTGTGTGATGGACCTTTTGCTTCCTTTAATGGTTTAGTTGAAGAAATAGATGAAGAAAAATCTAGACTTAAAGTTTCTGTTTCTATTTTCGGCAGGGCAACACCGGTAGATTTAGAGTATAACCAAGTAGAAAAAAATTAATATGGCGAAAGAAATAGTAGGTTTAATAAAGTTACAAATTAAAGGTGGTCAAGCTAATCCTGCACCTCCTGTTGGTCCAGCTTTAGGCCAGCGCGGAGTAAATATTATGGAATTTTGTAAAGCATTCAACGAAAAAACAAAATCAATGATGGGGAAACCTGTTCCTGTAGTTATTACAGTTTACAAAGATAAAAAATTTGATTTTATTGTTAAAACACCGCCAGCATCGCATTATATTCGAGAAGCTGCAAAACTAAAAAGCGGTTCTAAAGAACCAGGTCGAACTGTCGCTGGATCTATTACAATGAAACAAGCAGAAGAAATTGCAAAAGCTAAGATGAACGATTTAAATGCATTTGATATTAAAGAGGCCACTAAGATTATTTGTGGTTCAGCTAGATCAATGGGTATTGAGGTTAAAAGTTAATGAAAAAAAAATCTAAAAGATATAAAGAACTTTCAAAAAGCACAAAAGATTTTAAATCAAAAGACTTAAAAGTAATTTTGGATTTAATTAAGAAAAATTCTACTGCAAAATTTGATGAGTCAATAGATGTATCATTACGTATTGGATTAAGACAGTCTAAAGGTGGTGATTTTAATTTAAGGACAGTTACTCAACTTCCCGCTGGTACTGGAAAAAAAGTAAAAGTCGCTGTTTTGTGTGAGACAGATAAAAATGAAGAAGCCAAAAAAAGTGGAGCTGACATAGTTGGTTCAGATGACTTAATTGAAAAAATTGCTGCTAGTAAATTTGATTTTGATAAATTAATTTGCACCCCTGGTATGATGGGAAAGATTGGAAAACATGGTAAAATTTTAGGTCCCAAAGGCCTGATGCCAAATCCAAAACTTGGAACTGTTTCAACTAATATAAAAAAATCAGTACATGATATCAAAAATGGGCTAATAGAAATTAAACACGATAAGGATGGAAACATAGGCGCAAGCATAGGAAGAAAAAGTTTCCCAACAGAAAGTTTAGCAAACAATTTAAAACATTTTATAGATTTTATTAAAAAAGAAAGGCCTGATGCAATAAAAGGAGATTTCATTAAAAATATATTTGTTACTTCTTCAATGGGTGTTTCAATAAAAATTAGCAGCAAAAGAATTTAATTATGATGAATAAAAATACAAAGAAAATATATATTGAAGAAATGAAAAAAGTGTTTTCTTCAAACGAGGCTGTAATGATAGCACATTACCAAGGTTTAAATGTAATTCAGTTAGATGCCTTGAGAAAAGAATTACGAGAAAATGGAATTCTCTTTAAGGTTACAAAAAATAGAATTACAAAATTAGCTGTTAAAGAGACGCCTTTAAAGGAACTTGAAAAATTTTTTAACGGACCTACCGCTGCAGCAATTTCATCAGACCCTTTTATGACCGCTAGAATTTTAACTAAATTTGCTAAAACTAACGATAAACTTAAAATTGTCGCAGGTTTTATGGAAGGTAAAGTTATTGATCAAGCAGAAGTTGCTAAAATAGCTAGTTTACCAACTTTACAAGAGGCAAGAGGCAAAATAGTAGGTGTTTTGAATGCTTCAGCTCAAAAATTAATTGGTATTTTACTTGCACAGAGCAAAAAAATGGCTAATTTAGCGCCCGCGGAAGAAATAAAAAAATAATTCACAGGATTAAAATGTCAGACTTAAATAAAATTATAGAAGATTTATCAAAACTAACTGTTGTTGAAGCAGCAGAACTTTCAAAACAATTAGAAGAAAAATGGGGCGTCACTGCCGCCGTTGCAGCAGCACCAGCAGCAGCAGGAGCAGCAGCGGGTGAAGAAAAAACTGAATTTACAGTTTTCTTAGCAGCAGCTGGAGATAAAAAAATTAATGTAATAAAAGAAGTTAGAGCAATAACTGGTTTGGGTTTAAAAGAAGCTAAAGATTTAGTTGAGGCTGCACCTAAAGAAGTAAAAACTGGAGTTGCTAAAAAAGAAGCTGCAGAAATGAAAACCAAATTAGAAGCAGCTGGCGCAAAAGTAGAATTAAAGTAAACAAGAAATTAGTTACATTTTGCTAAAGTTTAAAAAAACTTTGGTAATTTTTTAAGATTATTAATGGATTTATCATTTACTCAAAAAAAAAGTATTCGAAAAAACTTTGGAAAGTTAATCGAAGGTTTAGCTATCCCAAATCTTATTGAAGTACAAAAAAATTCTTATAATGAATTCTTAAGTTCAAAATCTATCCATGAAAAAAATGATGAACTAACAAAAGGAATTCATAAAACTTTTCAAAGTATATTTCCAATTGAAGACGGTAGTGATAAATCAACCTTAGAATATATTTCATATAAATTAGAAAAACCAAAATTTGACGTTTTAGAGTGTAAACAAAGAAGCTTGACCTACGCGGCTTCTATTAAAGCTAATTTAAGACTAGTTGTTTACGATATTGATCCTGAAACAAACACTAAGCAAATATTATCAGCAAAAGAACAAGAGGTGTTTATTGGAGATCTTCCTTTAATGACAGCAAGCGGAACATTTGTTGTGAATGGTGTGGAGAGAGTTGTTGTAAACCAAATGCACAGAAGTCCTGGAGTTTTCTTTGATCATGACAAAGGTAAAACGCATAGTAGTGGAAAACTATTATTTAATTGTCGTATCATACCAGGTAGAGGATCTTGGTTAGATTTTGAATTTGATCCAAAAGATATTTTATATTTTAGAATTGACAGAAAGAAAAAGCTTCCAATTACAACTTTACTTTATGCTTTAGGAGTATCAAGAGAACAAGTAATAGAAAGCTATTATACACAAGATCAATTTACGTATGATAAAGAAACCAAGAAATGGAGCACTAAATTTATACCAGAAAACTATAAAAGACCTATAAAGTTGCCATATGATTTAATTGACGCAAAAACAAATAAAAAATATTTAGATAAAGGTGAAAAGCTTAACTTAATTATAGCTAATAAATTGAAAGACAAAGGTCTTGGCAACATTCTTATTTCTAATAACGAAATAATCGGTAAGTATATAGCGCATGATATTAAAGAAAAAAATAATGAGTATTTAATCAGGTCAGGTTTTGATATTACTGAGGAGCTACTTGAAAAAATTATTTCTAATGAAATTTATTCTTTAAAGCTAATAAATATTGATCCAATAAATAAGGGACCTTATTTGTTAGAGACTTTAAAAGTTGAAAAAAATATAGACAAAAATGAGGCTTTAAACGACATATATAGAATTTTAAGACCTGGCGAAGCGCCGACTACAGAAGTAGCTGAACAAGTGTTTCAAAATTTATATTTTAATAAAGAAAGATATGATTTATCAGAAGTTGGAAGAGTAAAGCTTAATGCCAAATTAAATTTAACAAGGAATATAAAAGATACAGTACTTTATAAAGAAGATATCCTGTCCATAATTCAATTCATGCTCGATCTTAGAGACGGAAAAGGTGACGTAGATGACATTGATCATTTAGGTAATAGACGTGTTAGATCTGTTGGAGAGCTTGTTGAAAATCAATTTAGAATTGGCTTATTACGAATGGAAAGAACAGTTAAAGAAAAAATGTCAACTTTCTTAGAGATTGAGTCTGCAATGCCACAAGATTTAGTTAATGCTAAACCAATTACAACTTCATTAAAAGATTTTTTTGCTACTTCTGCTCTTTCACAATTTATGGATCAAACAAATCCACTCTCTGAAATTACTCATAAACGTAGAGTTTCAGCACTAGGACCCGGTGGCCTAACAAGAGAAAGAGCTGGATTCGAAGTGCGTGATGTTCACCCTACACATTACGGAAGGATCTGTCCTATCGAAACTCCAGAAGGACCTAATATTGGACTAATTAATAGTTTAGCAACTTATTGTCGTGTAAATAAATATGGATACATAGAAAGTCCATACAAAAAAGTAATCAACGGCAAAGTTTCTCAAGAGGTTCATTATTTATCTGCTATAGAAGAGGAAAAATTTACAATTGCGCAAGCTAATTCTCCTATAAATAAGAGTGGAATATTCGAAGAAGAGTTAGTTTCTTGTAGGCATAATTTAAATTTTCTTTTAGCAAATAGAGAGAGCATTGATTATATCGATGTATCACCAAAGCAACTAGTTTCTGTAGCCGCTGCTCTTATTCCTTTTTTAGAAAATGATGACGCAAATAGAGCTCTAATGGGATCAAACATGATGAGGCAGGCGGTTCCATTGTTGAAACCTGAGTCTCCATTAGTTGGTACCGGCATGGAGTCAGACGTCGCTTTAGATTCAGGTGTAACAATAGTTGCAAAAAGAAATGGTATTGTTGATAAAATTGATGGTAAACGGATCGTTGTAAAAGCAACTGACGAAAAAGATTTATCTCAATCTGGCGTAGATATTTTTAATTTATCAAAATTTAAAAGATCAAATCAAAACACGTGTATTAATCAAAAACCTTTAGTAAAAGTGGGTGACGTTATAAAAAAAGGTGACATTATCGCTGACGGACCTGCTACTAAACTTGGTGAGTTAGCATTAGGAAAAAATGTGACTGTAGCTTTCATGCCTTGGCAAGGATATAATTTTGAAGATTCGATTTTGATCTCTGAAAGATGTGTTACAGACGATGTATTTACTTCTATTCACATTGAAGAATATGAAGCAATGGCTCGAGACACCAAACTAGGAGCTGAAGAGGTAACCAGAGACATTCCTAATGTAAGCGAAGAAAGTTTAAGAAATTTAGATGAATCAGGAATAGTTTATGTTGGCGCTGAAGTAAAACCAGGAGATATTTTAGTTGGTAAAGTTACACCAAAAAGTGAAACTTCATCTAGTCCAGAAGAAAAATTATTAAGATCTATATTTGGGGAAAAAGCTACAGACGTGAGAGACTCATCTCTTAAGCTTAAATCAGGTGGTGCAGGTGTCGTTATTGATGTTAGAGTTTTTAACAGACATGGTATAGAAAAAGATGAGAGATCAATTGCTATCGAGAGAGCTGAAATAGAATTAGTTCAAGAAGATAAACTTGTAGAAGAGGAAATTTTAAATAGAAATATCAAATTAAGAGTAATTGATTTAGTAAAAAACAAACAATTAAACAAAGCATATAAATCAATAGAAGCTAATATAAGCATTCAACCTGAACAATTAGACGGTCTAAATCTAAAAGATATTTGGAAATTAACTTTTTCTGACAATCAGGTTAGTCAAAATCTTTTAAAATTGAAAAAACAATTTGACGAAGCCAATGAAGATATCAAACTAAGGTTTGAAGACAAAGTAATTAAAATTAAACAAGGTGATGATCTTCTACCTACAGTAATGAAAGTAGTTAAAGTATTTGTTGCGGTCAAAAGAAGATTGATGCCAGGTGATAAGATGGCTGGGAGACACGGAAACAAAGGTGTTGTTAGTAGAATAGTCCCAGTTCAAGACATGCCTTACATGGCAAGTGGAAAACCTGTTGATATTGTTTTAAATCCATTAGGAGTTCCTAGTCGTATGAATGTTGGTCAAATTTTAGAAACTCATTTAGGTTGGGCTTGTTCAGAGTTGGGTGATCAAATAAAAGAATATTTGAAAAATTTTGATAAAACTGTTGATGAACTTAAAAAGAAATTAAAAGATATTTATGGCAACGAATATTACGACAATGTAGTCAGCAAACTAAATAAAAAAGAATTATTTGAACTTGTAGAAAATATTTCCAATGGTGTCCCAATCTCAACTCCAGTATTTGATGGTGCATCCACAGATAATATTAAAGATATGTTGGATTTATCTGCATTACCTAATTCTGGCCAAACAGCATTATGGGACGGTTTGACTGGAGAAAAGTTTGACCGACCTGTTACAGTAGGCATTATTTATATGTTAAAACTGAATCATTTAGTTGAAGATAAAATCCATGCCAGATCTACTGGTCCATATAGTTTAGTAACTCAACAACCACTTGGAGGTAAAGCTCAAATGGGAGGTCAAAGATTCGGTGAGATGGAAGTCTGGGCATTAGAAGCTTATGGTGCTTCCTATACCTTACAAGAAATTTTAACTGTTAAATCAGACGATGTAGCAGGAAGAACCAAAGTTTATGAAACTATAGTTAAAGGGAATAACAATTTTGAGTCAGGTGTTCCTGAGTCATTCAACGTTTTAATCAAAGAGATTAGAGCTTTAGGATTAAATATAGAACTAAATTAAAATGGAAAAAAATTTAACAAAACAAACTTATCATAATCAAAGCAACAATTTAGCCGAGACTAACTTTGATAGTATTAAAATTACTTTAGCTAGCCCTGAAAAAATAAAGTCATGGTCATTTGGCGAAATAAAAAAACCTGAAACAATTAATTACAGAACTTTTAGACCAGAAAAAGATGGTCTTTTTTGTGCAAGAATATTTGGTCCCGTTAAAGATTATGAATGCTTATGTGGCAAATACAAAAGAATGAAATTTAGGGGGATTATTTGTGAAAAATGTGGAGTAGAAATAACTAAGTCCAACGTAAGAAGAGAAAGAATGGGCCACATAGATCTTGCGTGTCCTGTTGCACACATCTGGTTTTTAAAATCATTACCAAGTCGTATAGCACTTGCGATGGATATGAAACTGAAAGACGTTGAAAGAGTGTTATATTTCGAAAGTTTCATAGTCGTGGAACCAGGTCTAACCACGTTAAAAAAAGGGGACTTAATAGCTGAAGAACAATTGATTAAAGCTCAAGAAGAATTCGGTGAAGATGCATTTCAAGCAGGCATAGGAGCTGAAGCAGTAAGAGAAATTTTACTTACTCTAGATCTGGAAAAAGAACAAAAAAAATTACGAGCTGCTCTAGATACAATTAAATCTAAAGTTACTGAAGAAAGAACAATTAAAAGACTAAAACTTATAGAATCGTTCATCGATTCCGGAAATAAGCCTGAATGGATGATATTAACTACCGTACCAGTCATTCCGCCAGAGCTTAGACCTTTAGTTCCATTAGACGGTGGTAGATTTGCTACTTCAGATCTTAATGATTTGTATAGAAGAGTTATTAACCGTAATAATAGATTGAAGCGTCTATTAGATCTTAAAGCTCCAGATATTATCGTAAGAAATGAAAAAAGAATGCTTCAAGAATCCGTTGATGCTCTTTTCGACAACGGAAGAAGAGGAAGAGTTATTACTGGAACTGGTAAACGTCCATTAAAATCTTTAGCAGAAATGCTTAAGGGAAAACAAGGCAGGTTTAGACAAAATTTATTAGGAAAACGAGTAGATTATTCAGGAAGATCAGTAATAGTTGTAGGTCCAGAATTGAAACTACATCAATGCGGCCTTCCAAAGAAGATGGCGCTAGAATTATTTAAACCTTTTTTATACGCACGATTAGACAAATTAGGTTTAGCTACAACAATCAAACAAGCAAAACGCTTAGTTGAAAAGGAAGTGCCTGAAGTATGGGACGCTTTAGAATACATTACTAGAGAGCATCCAATATTGTTAAATAGAGCACCAACTTTGCACAGACTTGGAGTCCAGGCTTTTGAAGTTAAATTGATTGAAGGATACGCTATTGAATTACACCCATTAGTTTGCGCTGCATTTAATGCGGACTTTGATGGCGACCAAATGGCTGTACATATACCTTTAAGTTTAGAGTCTCAACTTGAAGCCAGAGTTTTGATGATGTCTACTAATAATATCTTAAGTCCTTCTAATGGAAAACCCATTATTGTACCGAGTCAAGATATAGTTCTTGGTATTTATTATTTATCTCAATCTGATGAAACAAAAGAAAGTAAACCTAAAGGTATTTTTTCTAATATTGAAGAAATTAGTCATGCCATAGAAACTAAATCCATTAGTTTACATTCTAAAATTATTTCTGTTTTTGAGACTATTGATGAAAAAGGTAATAAATTAAACCAAAAATATACAAGCACTGCAGGAAGATTTTTATTAGCGAGTGTTTTACCAAAACATCATAAAATTAAATTTACTCTGATTGATAGACTTTTAGCAAAGAAAAATGTTTCTGAGATTATAGATACTATTTTTAGATTTTGTGGACAAAAAGAAACTGTTATTTTTTGCGATCGAATTAAATCTTTAGGATTTAAACATGCATTTAAAGCAGGAATTTCTTTTGGTAAAGACGATTTAATAATACCAGAAACAAAAACAAATTTAATTAATCAAACAAAAAAACAAATCGAAGAATATGAAAAACAATATTCTGATGGTTTGATAACTAGAGGTGAAAAATATAACAAAGTTGTTGATATTTGGTCCAAATGTACTGATACAGTCGCGAATGAAATGATGAAAGAAATTTCTTCAGCTCAAAAAATCTTTCCAGATGATAGAATAGAAACAAATTCTGTTTTTATGATGGCCGACTCGGGTGCCAGAGGTTCTCAAGCACAAATGAAACAATTAGCAGGTATGAGAGGACTAATCGCTAAACCATCAGGCGAAATTATTGAAACACCTATCATGGCAAATTTTAAAGAAGGTTTAACTGTTTTAGAGTATTTTAATTCCACGCATGGAGCAAGAAAGGGTCTTGCAGATACTGCATTAAAAACCGCAAATTCAGGTTATCTAACTAGAAGACTTTGTGATGTTGCACAAGACTTGCAAGTAACAATTAAGGACTGTGGTTCTAAATCTTCTATTAATATTACTGAAATAATTGAAGGTGGAAACATACTAGTAAGCTTATCAGAAAGAGTTTTAGGAAGAACTCCTGCGCTTGATATCAAACATCCAATTACAGGCGAAGTTATAATTAAAAAGAAAAAACTATTAGACGAAGCTGACTGCGAATTAATAGATGCAGCCGGCGTTAAGTCTATACAAGTCTATTCGGTAATTACTTGTATAGCTGAAAGAGGTGTTTGTCAGACTTGTTACGGAAGAGATCTTTCTAGAGGAAAACTAGTAAGTATTGGCGAGGCAATCGGAATGATAGCAGCACAATCTATTGGTGAACCTGGAACACAATTAACTATGAGAACATTTCACGTTGGGGGCACAGCTCAAATTAAAGAAGAGTCTCAAATTATTTCACAAAATATAGGAAAACTTAGAATTATTAACAAAAACCTCATCGAAGATTCTAAAAAAAATATAATTGTTATGGGAAGAAATACAGAACTTTCAATCGAGGATGATAATGGAATTCAACTAGGTATTTATAAAGTTCTATATGGATCAAAGCTTTTCTTTAAAGATGGCGACATGATTGAAAAAGGAAAAAAAATTGCTGAGTGGGATCCATATACACTTCCAGTGATTGCAGAAACTAGTGGTGTAGTAAATTTTATGGATTTAGTAGAAGGTACTTCCCTTACTGAAACAATGGACGATTCTACTGGTATTTCCTCAAAATCAGTTACTGATTGGAAATCGCTTTCAAAAAATACAGAGCTTAAACCCAGACTAACACTTAGAAATGATAAGGGTGAGGTGATTAAAAAAGCAGATGGTAACGTCGCTAGATACTTTTTAGTTCCAGACTCAATCCTTTCAGTTAAAGATGGTCAAAAAGTTTCTGCTGGTGATGTTCTTGCTCGTTTACCAAAAGAGACTTCAAAAACGAAAGATATTACAGGAGGCTTACCAAGAGTAGCTGAGTTATTTGAAGCAAGGAAACCTAAAGATAGTGCGATCATTGCAGAAAATGATGGTGTGATAGAATTTGGAAAAGAAATAAGAGGTAAACAAAAAATTTCCATTGTCTCATCTAAAGGCGAAGCTTCAAATTATTTAATACCCAAAGGCAAACATGTTAATTTTAACCAAGGTGAAAAAATTAAAAAAGGAGAATATTTACTCGATGGCAGTCCTTTACCACACGATATTTTAAGAATTTTAGGTGTTGAAAGACTCACTGAATATTTTGTGAGTGAAGTTCAGGAAGTTTATAGACTTCAAGGTGTTGTCATAAACGATAAACATATCGAAACCATTGTTAGACAGATGTTGAAGAAGGTGGAAATCAAAGAACCTGGCGATACTGACTTTTTGTTAAATGAAACAGTAGATTTAATCGATATTGTTAAAATTAACGATGAGTTAAAAAAGAATAATAAAAAGCCAGCAGCATTTGAAAGAATTTTATTAGGTATTACTAAAGCTTCTTTACAAACAAAATCATTCATTTCAGCTGCGTCCTTCCAAGAAACGACTCGTGTTTTAACTGATGCTTCGATTAGAGGCAAAGTAGATACTTTAGAAGGTTTAAAAGAGAATGTAATAGTGGGTAGATTAGTCCCAGCTGGTACGGGTTTAACAAAAATGGGATGGGATAAAGAAGCCAAAAAGCAAGATGAGTTGAGGTTAGCTGAAATTAAAAAACAACAACTTGAAAATACTCCTACACCTGAATAATCCTTCAAAAATCAAGCTAATTTTACCTATTAAATATTGACTTTTAGCTTTTCAATGTTAGTTTAGCGCAATTTTGATAGTTAGAAGTAAGGTAGTATTTAACCTTAAACACTGACTTAAACGTACCTTGATAATCAAGGCCTGCCTTTAACTTTTTTCATCAAAATTTACTATGCCAACAATTAGTCAATTACTGAGAAAGCCTAGGATCAAACCGACCATAAGAAACAAGGTGCCCGCATTGGAAGGCCAACCTTTAAAACGTGGTGTTTGCTTAAAAGTTTACACAACGACTCCAAAAAAACCAAATTCAGCTTTAAGAAAAGTTGCGCGTGTAAGATTGTCAAATGGATTTGAAGTTACTGCATACATTCCGGGCGAAGGACATAATTTACAGGAACACTCTGTGGTATTACTTCGTGGTGGTCGTGTAAAAGATTTACCAGGAGTACGTTACCATATTTTAAGAGGAAATTTAGACACACAAGGAATTGCAGCAAGAAGAAAAAGAAGATCTCTCTACGGAGCAAAAAAACCCAAATAATTTAAATTATGTCTAGAAAAAGAAAAGCACCTGTAAGAAAAGTTTTTCCTGATCCTAAATTTCGATCTGAGTTAGTGTCTAAATTTATAAATTGTATAATGTATGATGGAAAAAGATCTACAGCAGAGAGAATTTTATATGGTGCTCTTGAAAGAATCAAAGAAACAAACAAACAAGATCCAATGAAAACATTTAATGATGCTATTAGCAATGTGAAACCAAATGTTGAATGTAGATCTCGTAGAGTAGGCGGTGCTACTTATCAAGTTCCAGTAGAAGTTAAAACTAAAAGAGCACAAGCATTAGCTTTAAGATGGATTAAAGATGCTACAAGAAATAGAAAAAATAAAACAATGGCAGAAAAATTATATGCAGAGTTATTAGATGCATCACAAAACAAAGGTGCTGCAATTAAAAAAAGAGAGGACACACATAGAATGGCAGAGTCAAACAAAGCTTTTGCGCATTTTAGATGGTAAAAATTTATGTCTGAAAAAAAATATCCTTTAGAAAAATATAGAAACATTGGAATCATGGCTCACATTGATGCCGGTAAAACAACTACTACAGAAAGAATTTTATATTACACAGGAAAAAGCCACAAAATAGGCGAAGTTCATGATGGTGCAGCAACTATGGATTGGATGGAACAAGAACAAGAGAGAGGCATAACTATTACCTCTGCAGCCACTACATGTTTTTGGAATGATCATAGGATTAATATTATAGACACACCAGGTCACGTTGATTTTACAATTGAAGTTGAGAGATCATTAAAAGTTTTAGATGGCGCTGTATGTGTGTTTGACGGAGTAGCTGGTGTAGAGCCTCAGTCAGAAACAGTATGGAGGCAAGCTGACAAATATAAAGTTCCAAGAATTTGTTTTGTAAATAAATTAGATAGAACTGGCGCTGATTTCTACATGTGCGTTTCAATGATAAAGGACAGACTTGGTTGCAAACCATTAGTGCTCCAACTCCCAATTGGTTCAGAGATTAATTTAAAGGGTGTTGTAGACTTAGTAAAAATGAAAGCTATTATTTGGCAAAATGAAGATCTAGGTGCTAAATTTGATGTGGTAGATATCCCAGCCGATTTAAAAGAGAAGTCAGATAAATATAGAAAAGAATTAGTTGAAGCTGCTGTCGAAGAAGATGAAAAATTAATGGAAGCTTACCTTGAGGGCAAAGAACCTTCAGAAGCTGATCTTAAAAAATGCATTAGAAAAGGAACACTAGGTTTTAATTTTGTTCCAATAACAACAGGTTCAGCTTTCAAAAACAAAGGTGTGCAACCTCTTTTAGATGCAGTTGTTGATTATTTGCCTAGTCCTATGGATATAGGTTCAATAGAAGGAACAAAACTTGGCACTGAAGATAAGGTTGAGATGAAATTTGGTGATCAAGAACCTTTTTCAGCTTTAGCATTTAAAGTTGCTAATGATCCATTTGTTGGCTCTTTAACATTTATTAGAATCTACTCTGGAACAATTAAAACTGGAACAAGCGTTTACAACTCTTCAAAAGAGAAAACTGAACGCGTAGGAAGAATGTTATTAATGCATGCGAATAGTCGAGAAGATACAAAAGAAGCAACAACAGGAGATATTGTAGCATTAGCAGGATTAAAGTTTACTGTAACTGGACATACTCTTTGTGATGAAAACAAACCTATTTTATTAGAACCAATGGAATTTCCAGATCCTGTAATAGAAATTGCTGTTGAACCAAAAACTAAAGCTGACCAAGAAAAAATGGGAGAAGCTTTAGCTAGATTGGCTAAAGAAGACCCTTCATTTAGAGTTTCATCTGATGAAGAGTCAGGACAAACGATCATTAAAGGTATGGGTGAATTACATCTGGACATCATCGTTGATAGAATGAAAAGAGAATTTAAAGTTGAGGCCAATATAGGTGCTCCGCAAGTAGCTTATCGAGAGACTATATTAAATTCAACAGAAGTTACATACATTCATAAAAAACAAAGTGGTGGATCAGGCCAGTTTGCAAAAGTTACACTAAGCGTTGAACCACTTGAACCTGGCAAAGGAAGAGAAGTTGAAAATAAAATTAAAGGTGCCTCTATACCAAAAGAATTTATTCCTGGGGTTGAAAAAGGTGTAGAGTCAGTTGCTGAAAGTGGAATTTTAGCTGGTTTTCCAATCATTGATTATAAAGTAACTATTTTAGATGGCCTACATCACGATGTAGATTCAAGTGTTTTAGCTTTTGAAATAGCTTCAAGATACTGTTTTAAAGAAGCTTGTCAAAAAGCTACATTAAAACTTTTAGAACCAGTAATGAAAGTAGAAGTTGTTACACCGGAAGATTTTATGGGAGATGTAATAGGTGATTTAAATAGCCGAAGAGGTCAAGTAGCATCAACAGAACCTAGAGGTAATGCTACAGCTATTGCCGCAACAGTTCCGTTAGCTAATATGTTTGGTTATATCAACAATTTAAGATCAGCTACTCAAGGAAGAGCCCAATACACAATGCAATTCAGTCATTACGATAAAGTCCCACAAAACGTACAGGACGAAGTAACAAAAAAATTAGCTTAATATTATGGATAAACAAAATATAAGAATACATTTAAGAGCTTACGACAATAAAATCCTAGATCTTTCTACAGAGGAAATAGTTAACACAGCTAAAAGGACTGGAGCGCAAGTAAAAGGACCTATTCCTCTCCCTACGCGAATTGAGAAATATACTGTATTGAGATCTCCGCATATAGATAAAAAAAGTAGAGATCAATTTGAGTCAAGGACTCATAAAAGATTAATAGATATTATTGAACCAACACCCCAAACAGTTGAAGCATTGATGAAATTAGATTTAGCTTCAGGTGTAGATATAGAAATTAAAATATAAGTTATGACTTTAGGATTATTAGGTACAAAAATTGGTATGACGAGAGAATTTTTAACAAACGGTCAGTCTGTTCCTGTCACCGTAATTAAAGTTGAAAAAGGAAGAGTTCTAGATGTAATCACTAAGGATACCAGAGGTTATTCAGCTGTTAAAGTTGGATTTTTTTCAATCAAAAATTCTAAATTAACAAATCAAATGAAGGGTTATTTTACTAAAAAAAATACAGAACCTAGAAAAATTTTAAAAGAGTTTCGTTTAGATAAAACAGATGAATATAAAGAAGGAAATGAAGTTGGCCTAGAAATATTAAAAGATACAAAATTTGTGGATGTCAGGTCTAAAACAGTAGGTAAAGGTTTTGCTGGAGTAATGAAAAGGTGGAATTTTGGCGGGTTAAGAGCTTCACATGGTGTTTCTGTATCACATAGATCTCATGGGTCAACAGGTCAAAGACAAGATCCAGGAAGAGTTTTTAAAGGAAAGAAAATGGCAGGTCACATGGGAGATAAATTTAGAACGATGTTAAATTTAGAAATTGTTAAATCTGATTTAGAAAATAGTCTTATATATTTAAAAGGATCAATACCTGGCTCAAAAAACTCTACTGTTTTATTAAGACAATCAATTAAAGATGTTAGAAAAAAAACTTTAGTAGAAAAAATTGAAGCTAAGACTAAAGCGGCAGAAGCAAAAAAAGGTAAAAAAAAATAAAATGAAATTTAATTTACTAAATATCAGTGGTGGAAAATCTGAGTCAATTGATGTTTCAGATAAAATAATGAAATTAAAATTTAATCATAAATTAGTAAAATTTGTAATTGACTGGCAGTTAAATCATCAAAAACCTCGAGTCGCAAAAACAAAACAAAGAAATGAAATTAGAGGTTCAACAAAGAAAATTTATGCTCAAAAAGGCACAGGCCAAGCACGTCACGCTAGCAAAAAAGCTCCTTTATTTGTAGGTGGCGGTCAAGCACATGGTCCAAAAGGTGCAGTTTATAAAATTAAAAAAATTAACAAAAAAGTTAGAAAGTTAGCACTTGCTCAAACTTTAGCTAAAAAAAATACTGACAAACAATTACATATTCTGTCGGATGTAAAAAAAGAAGTTAAAAAAACCAAAGAGTTTAATAAGTTTCTACAAAGTAACAAACTTGGAAATGCTCTGATTGTTTCAGATAAAGATTCTGAAAAAAATTTTTCAAGGTCAGCAAGAAACATAAAGAATGTCAAAATTATTAATGATGAGGGAGCAAATATTTACGATATGTTGAAATTTACAAATGTAATCATTACTTCCACGTCAATAAAAAAAATTGAAACAAGGCTATTAGATGAAAAAAATTAGTACAGTAGATTCTATTAGGCAGCCGATTATTACGGAGAAAGCTACCATTTTGTCTGAACAAAATAAAACTGTTTTTAAAGTTCACGCTGGTGCCAATAAAAATTCTATTAAAAAAAATATTGAGAAATTATTTAAAGTTAATGTTACTAAAGTTAATATTATTAATTCAAAAGCAAAAAAGAAAATTAAACAAGGTAAATTGTCAAAAAAACCTGGATATAAAAAAGCAATCATAACTCTTAAAAAAGGTCAGAGCATAGATCTAACTACGGGTATTTAATTATGGCACTAAAATCATTTAAACCTTATACAAAATCAGTTCGTGGTACAGTCCTAGTTGATAAAAGCCAATTATGGAAAGGCGACTCTTATAAATCTCTTACTGTTGGGCAGCATTCTACGGGTGCACGAAATAACATGGGAAGAATAACCTCAAGACATAGAGGTGGTGCTCACAAACATAAATACAGAATAATAGATTTTTTAAGATCCAAACGAAACATTAAGGGAGTTGTTGAAAGAATTGAATACGATCCAAATAGAACTAGTTATATTGCTTTAATCAAATATGAAGATAACGACATGAAATATATTATTTGTCCACAGACGCTAAAAGTTGGGGACTCTGTTGAGGCAGGTAAAGGTGCAGAAATAAAAATTGGAAACTGTTTAGAGCTTAAGGATATACCTCCAGGAACAGAAGTTCATAACATAGAGTTAGTGCCAGGCTCAGGCGGAAAAATGGCTAGATCAGCTGGATCATCTGCAACTTTAACAGGTTTCGATGGAGATCACGCAATCCTTAGATTAGGATCAGGCGAAACAAGAAAAGTGTCGTTTAATTGTATGGCCACACTTGGCTCTGTTTCTAATCCTGATCAAAAAAACATTAAAGTTGGTAAAGCTGGTAGAACTAGATGGAAAGGTCAAAGACCACAATCAAGAGGCGTAGTTATGAACCCAGTTGACCATCCGCATGGTGGTGGTGAAGGTAAGACAGCCGGAGGAAGAAATCCTGTATCTCCATGGGGTCAGTCTGCGAAAGGATTGAAAACAAGAAAACCTCAAAGAAGTGACAAATTAATAATTTCAAGAAGGAAGAAGAGAAAATAATTATGGCTAGATCTGTTTGGAAAGGACCTTTTGTTCACCCAAGTCTTTTAAAAAAGATTGATAAAATTAAATCTGGTGATACAAAAAAACCAATTAAAACTTGGTCTAGAGACTCAACTATTATTCCTGATTTTGTTGGCCATAGTTTTTTAATTCATAATGGAAAATCTTTTATACCAATAACTATTTCTGAAGAAATGGTCGGACACAAGTTAGGAGAATTTGCAGCAACAAGAACTTTCAGAGGCCATACACCAGCCGATAAAAAAGCTGCGACACCTGCAGCAGCAAAACCAGGAGGTGCAGATGGAAAAAAATAGTGTTGTTGTTAAAGCTGTAAACAAGAATGTAAGGTCAAGCACAAGAAAAATAGCGTTGATTTTAGATTTTATTAGAGGAAAAAAAGCAAACGTTGCTATTAGAGATTTAGAATTTACTAGAAGAAGAATATCTCATGATGTCAAAAAAACAGTACAATCTGCTGTAGCTAATGCAGAAAATAATTATCAATATGATATTGACAATCTTTACGTTAAGGAAGCATATGTTGGAAAATCAATTGTTATGAAAAGATTTAGACCGAGAGCCAAAGGCAGAGCTAGTGCTATAAAAAAACCTTTTAGTAGAATCACAATTGTTCTTGGAGAAAAAAAAGAGGCTAAGAAATAGACATGGGACAGAAAATTAATCCAATTGCATTTAGACTAGGTGTTAACCGAGGGTGGGATTCTATTTGGTTTGCAAAAAAGAAGGAATTTGGAAAATATTTAATAGAAGATTTTAAGATTAGAAAATATGTACAAAAAAATATTATAAACTCCGGTGTTTCAGATATTATTATAGAAAGATCAGGAAAAAAATTAATTGTTACAGTACATACATCTAGACCGGGATTTGTTATTGGCAAAAAAGGAGCTGATATTGAAAAAATTAAATCTAACGTTCTTAAAATTTCAAAAGAAAGTGAAGTAACAATAAATATTAAAGAAATCAAAAAACCTGAATTAAACTCATATTTAGTAGCAGAAAATATAGCCACACAATTGGTAAAAAGAATTGCTTACAGAAGAGCAATGAAAAGAGCGATGCAGTCAGCTATTAGACTTGGTGCTCAAGGAATTAAAGTTATGGTTAGTGGAAGACTGGCTGGAAATGAAATAGCCAGAACTGAATGGGAAAGAGATGGCAGCATACCTTCACATACATTAAGGGCTAATATTGATTATGGTACAGCAGAGGCTCTAACTACTTATGGAATTATAGGAATAAAAGTTTGGATTTATAAAGGGCAACTGTTTGAAAAAGATGTTGATCAAGAAAAAAAAGAAAGAGTAAAAAATAAAAATGCTACAGCCAGTAAGAACTAAATTTAGAAAAGCCTTTAAAGGCAGAATACACGGAGACTCATCAAGAGCCGTAGTTTTAAACTACGGAGCTTTTGGCTTGAAAGCTCTTGAACCAGAAAGAATTATTGGCAAACAAATAGAAGCCGCCAGAGTAGCTTTAACGAGATACATGAAAAGAAGCGGAAGGGTTTGGACAAGAATTTTTCCAAATATACCTGTTTCAAAAAAACCCACAGAGGTACGTATGGGTAAAGGTAAAGGTAACCCAGAATATTATGCGTGCCGAGTTAAACCTGGTAGAATTATATTTGAAGTTGATGGAGTAACAGAAGAAGTTGCAAGAATAGCTTTGTATAAAGCATCAGCAAAATTACCTATTAAAACAAAATTTATTAAAAGATAAAAATGGCAAAAAATAAAAAAGAAGATAAAAAATTAACTGGAGAACAAGCTATTAAAAAAATCCAAACTTTAAAAAAGGATTTATTTAATATTAGGTTTAAAAAAATTAATGGGCAAGTTGAAAACCCTGCTCAATATAATGAAATTAAAAAAAATATAGCTAGATTATATACAACAATAAATTCAAAGGATTCTAAATGAGTAAAAGAGTATTGAAAGGTAAAGTTGTGAGTTCAAAAAGCAACAAAACAATAGTAGTCCAAGTAGAAAGAAAATTCCAACACCCTTTCTTTGGCAAAGTAATAAAAAGATCAAAGAAGTATCACGCTCACGACGAAGACAATAAGTTCAAAGAAGGTGACACAGTTGAAATCGTAGAGTGTGCTCCTATTTCTAAAAAGAAATCCTGGGAGGTTAAAATTTAATGATAATGAATCATACAGAATGTACTGTTGCCGATAACACTGGCGCAAAAAGAGTTGAATGCATTAAAGTTCTTGGTGGATCTAAAAGAAGATATGCTGGTGTTGGAGATTTAATAGTAATCAGTGTCAAAGACGCAATACCTAAAGGCAAAGTAAAAAAAGGAGCTGTACATAGAGCTGTTGTTGTTAGAACTAGAAAAGAAATTTTTAGAGACGATGGGTCTAAAATACAATTTGATAACAACGCAGTTGTATTAACCGATGAAAAAGGCGAACCAATTGGAACAAGAATTTTTGGCCCAGTAACAAGAGAATTACGTGCAGCCGGACATACTAAAATTATTTCATTAGCACCGGAGGTTATTTAAGGATGATTATTAAAAAAGGAAATCAAGTTAAAATTATTACTGGAAAAGACAAAGGGAAAACCGGTGAAGTTATTGAGATTAATAGAAAATCAAATATGTTAAAAGTAAAAGCTGTTAATTTAGTAAAAAAACATCAAAAGCCTACAAAAGAAAATAAAGGTGGAATAATTTCAAGAGAGAGTTTTATTCATTATTCGAATGTAAAAAATTTAGAAGTTAAAAAGGAAACGGTAAAAAAATAAATAATGACCCCCAGACTAAAAAATATATATGAAAAAGAGATTTTGCCAAAGCTAATGACAAAGTTGAATTGTACCAACAAACACCAAGCACCAAAAATATCAAAAATTGTTTTAAATGTAGGTCTAGGCGAAGATGCATCTGATGGAAAAAAAGTTAAATCTTGTCAAGACGATATAACATCTATAGCTGGTCAAAAAGCAGTCGTAACAAAATTTAAAAAATCGATATCTAATTTCAAAACTAGAAAAGGTTTTGCCGCAGGAGTGAAAGTTACGCTACGATCAACAAAAATGTATGAATTTATTGATAGATTAGTTAATATAGCACTTCCAAGAATTAAGGATTTTAGAGGTTTAAGTTCAAAGGGAATAGACAATTTTGGCAATTACAGCTTTGGCATCAAAGAACATATAATTTTTCCAGAGGTGAATTTTGACAAAGTTGATAAAATAAGAGGTATGGACATTACTTTAGTAACTACAAGCAAATCTAAAACCGCAACACTAGAACTTTTAAAAGAATTTAATTTTCCGTTAACACAAACAACAAAGAACTAAAATATGGCTAAAACAAGCGCAATTCAAAAAAACTTAAAAAGAATAAAGCTCGCAGAAAAGTTCTTAAAAAAAAGAACAGCTTTGAAAAAAATAATTAAAGATAAAAAACTTCCTTTGTCAGAAAGATTTGCAGCTCAACTTAAATTAAATAAGCTACCAAAAAATTCTGCAAAAATAAGAGTTGTAAACAGATGTGAGATAACAGGTAGACCTCATGGAGTTTACAGAAAATTGAAAATATCAAGAATAGCACTAAGAGAAATGGCTTCATCTGGAAAAATTCCAGGCATGACCAAATCTAGTTGGTAAGGAAATATATGACTTTAATGGATCCAATAGGAGATATGTTAACAAGACTTAGAAATGGTCAACAAAGATTGATGTCTAAAGTTGAAATGCCATCCTCTAATTTAAGACTTAAAATTTTGGAAGTTTTAAAAATAGAGGGGTTTATTTCAAGTTACCATATCGAAAAAAAAGACAATAATAAAATTTCTTTAATTGTAGACTTAAAATATTATGAGGGTAATCCTGTGATAAAAGATATTAAAAGAATTTCAAAACCAGGAAGAAGAGTTTATTCTAGAGCTACTAGCATTCCTCGAATTCAAAATGGTTTAGGTTTAGCAATTATTTCAACTAACAAAGGTGTAATGTCAGATATTGAGGCAAGGAAGAATAATATCGGTGGCGAGATACTTTGTAAGGTATTTTAATGTCTAAAATTGGAAAAAAAAATATAATTGTACCAAAAGACTCTTCAGTCAAAGCCGAGAATGGAGTTATTATAATCTCAGGTCCAAAAGGTTCAAAAAAATTGACTATAAATGATAAAATATTTTCTGCAACAATAAATGAAAAAAATGAATTTAATATTAAACCTTTAGCAAAGGACTTAGATAAAAAAACATCAATTATGTGGGGCACATATAGAAGTTTGGTTAACAATGCAATTTTAGGTGTTTCAACCGGTCATCAAAAAATTTTAGACATAACTGGAGTTGGTTTTAGAGCAAATTTAAAAGGTGAAGTGCTAAATCTACAATTAGGTTTTAGTCATGATATTAATTTTAAGATTCCAAAAGAAGTTAAAATTACTGTGGAAAAAATGACTATAATTACAATCACTGGTGTTGATAAAGAAATAGTATCAAAAGTAGCTTCTGAACTTAAAGCCTTAAAGCCAGTAGAACCATATAAAGGCAAAGGTATAAGAGAAAGAAACCAATTTGTTTTAAGAAAAGAAGGTAAAAAGAAGTAGCATGAAGAAACTAAATAACACAAAAAAAAGAGGTCTAAGAAATAGAAAAAAATTAAAAACTGTTTCTAACAGATACCGAGTATCAATTTTTAGGTCTTTAAAAAATATGTCAGCTCAGATTATTGATGATAAAGAAAAAAAAACGCTTGTTTCTGTTTCTTCAATAGAAAAAGAAATTAAATCTACAAAGAAAAAGAAAAGTGAAACCTCCATATTATTAGGTGAAGTTCTTGCGAAAAGAGCTGTAGAAAAAAAAATTATTAAAGTTTATTTCGATCGTGGAGCTTATAAGTACCACGGACGTATAAAAATATTTGCGGACTCATTAAGAAAAAACGGATTGGAGTTTTAAATGGCTGAATGGCAAAAAAAAGTAAGTGAATATAAAGAACGATTGGTAGGAATAAATAGAATTACTAAAGTTGTTAAAGGAGGTAGAAGATTTGGATTTGCTGCTTTAGTAGTTGTTGGAAATGAAAAGGGCTCAATAGGAGTTGGAACAGGAAAATCTAAGCAGGTTCCAGATGCTATAAAAAAGGCAACTCAAGATGCAACAAGAAATTTAATAAAGATTTCTCTTAAAGATGGCAGGACATTACATCATGATGTTAAGGGAAGAAATGGATCTGGCAAGGTTATTTTAAGATCCGCTCCAGTAGGTACTGGAATTATTGCTGGAGGCCCCATAAGAGCAGTTTGTGATGTTCTAGGTATACAGGATATTGTTGCGAAAAATGTAGGGTCTGCAAACCCTCACAACGTTGTAAAAGCTTCAATAGATGCACTTTTATCTCAAGCATCACCTAAACTTTTATCAGCTATGCGTGGAAAAAAAATATCTGAAATTGTTTCTAAAAGAGAAAATACAAAATGAAATTAAATAATTTAGTCAAAACAAACACAAAAAAAATCAGACCAGGTCGTGGTATTGGTTCTGGTAAAGGAAAAACCGGCGGTAGAGGTATAAAAGGTCAAAAATCAAGATCTGGTGTAGCGATTAAAGCTTTTGAAGGTGGTCAAACTCCTTTGTATAGAAGACTACCTAAAAAAGGATTTAAATCTTTTGCCCCAGACAATACTGCAATTATTAATTTATCTCATTTACAAAAATTTCATGACAATAAGAAAATTGATCTAAATATGCCAGTAAATTTAAAGTTTTTACAAGACAACAAAATATTAAATAAAAAATATATTAAATTAAAAATATTAGGAGACGGTAATTTAAAAAACAAAGTGAACATAACAGCAAATTATGTTTCTAAACAAGCTCAAGAAAAAATTGAAAAAGCTGGTGGAACTCTTAATATACTTAAAAAGTTTGCTTCTAAACAAGGACTTGCTAGTGTAGCTAAAAAGCTTACTGACAACGTCAATACTCCAAAAAAATAGAAATAATAATGTCAAATGAAAATCTTAATCAGGGAGCTTTTGCAAAAGCAAGTGATCTAAAAAGTAGAATTTTTTTTACTATAGGTATCCTAATAGTATATAGAATTGGTACTTACGTTCCATTGGCTGGCATTGATCCACAAGCTTTAACAGAGGTAATGAGCAATGCTCAAAAAGGTTTACTTGGAATGTTTAATGTTTTTTCAGGAGGTGCGGTTACTCGTATGGCAATTTTTGCTCTTGGAATTATGCCTTACATATCATCTTCTATTATAATTCAGCTTTTAACAGGTGTTTCTGATTATTTTAAAAATTTAAAACAACAGGGTGAAATAGGAAGAAAAAAAATTACTCAATTAACTAGATATGGAACTGTGCTCATAGCATGTCTCCAAGGTTACGGTGTATCTGTAGGATTAGAAAACGCTGGTTCTTTAGTTCTAGATCCTGGGATGTCTTTTAGAATAACAACTACAATTGCCTTAGTTGCTGGAACTACCTTTTTAATGTGGTTAGGAGAACAAATTACATTAAGAGGTGTCGGTAATGGAATTTCGTTAATAATTTTCTCTGGTATCGTTGCTGAGATACCTAGAGCTTTAGCCTCTACATTCGAGTTAGGTCGTACCGGTGCACTATCAGCTACACTAATTGTGATTATTTTTATTTTAGTGATACTTACAGTTCTTTTTATAGTTTTTTTTGAGAGAGCGATGCGAAAAATTTTAATTAATTACCCAAAAAGACAAATGGGCAATAAAGTTTATGGCGGAGAGTCTTCTCATTTACCTCTTAAAATAAATACAGCAGGTGTAATACCTGCAATTTTTGCTTCTGCATTATTATTACTACCTGTAACTTTAACAAATTTTGGTTTTTCAAATTCAGACACTTTTTTAAATATTTCTTCAATGTTTACACAGGGACAGCCTCTTTATATGTTGCTGTATGCATCAGGGATAATTTTCTTTTCTTTTTTTTATACCTCAATAGTTTTTAACCCAACTGAGACAGCGGAAAATTTGAGAAAATATGGAGGTTATATACCCGGTATTAGACCAGGAGAAAGGTCTGCAGAATATATTGAGACTATTTTAAATAGATTAACAACTATAGGTGCTCTTTATTTAACTTTTGTATGTTTGCTCCCAGAGTTTTTAATCTCAAAATATCCAATTCCTTTTTATTTAGGCGGTACTTCAATCTTAATAGTTGTTGTCGTAGCTATGGATACAGTAACACAAGTGCAAACTAGATTAATGAGTTCTCAATACGAGTCATTAATCAAAAAAACAAAGTTTGGCAAATAAATAAGTTTTAGATGAATATTATTATTTTTGGACCACCGGGAGCAGGTAAGGGTACTCAATCTGATTTTATAGTTAAAAATTTTAGCCTTTTTAAATTATCTACAGGCGATTTACTAAGAGAAGAAATAAAAAAAAAAACTCCTCTAGGATTAAAAATTACGTCTATAGTTAACTCTGGATCTTTGGTTTCGGACGAAATAATAAACAATTTGATTGAAATAATCGTTTCTAATCAAAAATATGAAAATAGAATTATATTTGATGGTTATCCAAGAAATCTATCTCAAGCAAAAAATCTAAACGTACTACTTTCAAAATATAAACAAAAAATTGATATAGTTATAAAACTAAAAGTTTCTTTAGATGTTATCAAAAAAAGAATTACTGGTAGACTTACCTGCTCTAAATGTTCAAAAACTTTTAACAAATTTTTTAGTCCACCGGTGAGCAATATGACTTGCTGTGAGGGTGGTATTTTACAAAAACGAGATGATGATAACGTTGATGTAGCTATCAAAAGATATGAAACCTACGAAAAATCTACTGAACCAGTTTTAGATTTCTATGAAAAAATGAATTTAGTAAAAGATCTTAATGGGGAAATGAATATTGAGAGTATTCAGAGCAAAATCAGCGATTATTTGACTGTTATAGAGGGTTGACTTTGCACAATAACGCCATATAAATACATTTTTTAAACTTATACCCAATTTACTATGGCCCGAATAGCCGGAATTAACATTCCTCCGAATAAGATTGTAAGCATAGGCCTAACCTATATTCATGGAATTGGTTTGCACTCTTCAAAACAAATTTGTGAGAAGCTAAATATACCTAAAGATGTTCGAGTTAACAATCTAACAGAAGATCAAGTTCTTAAAATTACAGAATATATAAATTCCAACCACAAAGTTGAAGGTGATCTTAGAAGAGAAATTTCTTTAAATATTAAACGATTAGTTGATCTCGTTACTTATAGAGGCACGAGACACAAAAAAAAATTACCCGTCAGAGGGCAAAGAACACATAGCAATGCTCGTACAAGAAAAGGTAAAGCTATAGCAATAGCAGGGAAAAAACTTACTCCACAAAAATAATATTTAAACTATGAATAAAAAAATTGAGGACAAAAAAGATTCTAAAAACTTAAAAACTTCAGCCGTCAAAGCAGAAAAAACTGAAAAAGTCTCAACTTTTAAAAAAAAGAAAAAAGTTAAAAGAAATATAACATCAGGAATTGCATATGTTTATTCAACTTTTAACAATACAATTATTTCAATTGCAGATGAAAACGGTAACGTAATCGCGTGGTCTTCTGCAGGAGCAAAAGGTTTTAAAGGATCTAGAAAATCTACACCATACGCAGCTCAAGTCGCTGCTGATGATGCGGGTGGAAAAGCTTATGAACAAGGTTTAAGAACACTAACAGTTCAAGTAAAAGGCCCAGGCTCTGGTAGAGAAACTGCCTTAAGAGCTTTTCAATCTAAAGGTTTTAAAATTACATCAATTAAAGACACAACACCTATGCCACACAATGGCACAAGGCCACCAAAAAGAAGGAGAGTATAACAATGCAAATGGCAAATAATATCATAGACAGCAACTGGAAAGCATTAATTAAACCAAATAAACTCAAAATTACAAGTACAGACGATAAGTCAGCAGCTTCAGTAATTGCTGAACCATTAGAAAAGGGTTTCGGACAAACTTTAGGAAATGCTCTTAGAAGAATTCTTCTATCTTCTATACAAGGAGCGGCGGTAACAGCTATACAGATCGATGGAGTATTACATGAATTTTCTACTATAAAAGGAGTTAGAGAAGATGTTACTGACATTGTATTAAATGTAAAAAACTTAGCAATAAAATCATCAGTTAATTCTCCTAAAAAAATTATACTAGATGTTAAGGGCCCAAAAGAAGTAAAAGCAAAAGATATTACTTTACCGTCAGAAATTGAAATACTTAATCCAGAACAAGTAATCTGTAATCTAGATGAAAAAACTAACTTTCATATGGAACTAATAGTTAATACTGGAAAAGGATATGTTCCCTCTACAAAAAATAAAGGTGAAGATAGCCCTTTAGGATTAATAGCAGTAGATTCATTATTCAGTCCTGTAAAAAAAGTGTCTTATACGGTTGAAAATACTAGAGCGGGAAGTGCTTTAGATTACGATAAATTACTAATGAACATTGAAACCAATGGAACAGTTAATGCAGAGGACGCCATTGCCTATGCAGCAAGAATTTTTCAGGATCAATTAGCAATGTTTGTTAATTTTGATGATCCGAAAGAAGTTATTAAAGAAGTTAAATCTTCAGAACCAGAGTTTAATAAAAATTTATTAAAAAGAGTTGAAGAATTAGAGCTCTCAGTAAGGTCAATGAATTGTCTCAAAAATGATAATATAATTTATATAGGTGACTTAGTTCAAAAAACTGAGCCAGAAATGCTAAGAACTCCTAATTTTGGTAGAAAATCTCTTAACGAAATCAAAGAAGTTTTGAGCACTATGTCTTTATATTTGGGCATGGAAATTCCAAATTGGCCTCCTGACAATATTGCAGAAATGTCAAAAAAATTAGAGGAAAACACTTATTAAATTATGAGACACGGTCTAGGATATAGAAAGTTAAACAAAACACCAGAACATAGAAAAGCTTTGTTTAAAAACATGCTAAATTCTTTAATTAAATATGAGCAAATAACTACAACCCTTCCCAAGGCTAAAGAGCTAAAGCCATTAATTGACAAGGTGATCACAATAGGAAAAACAAATAATCTTAGTAATAAAAAAAAACTTTTTTCCAAATTACAAGACGAGAGTTCAGTTGGTAAAGTTTTTAGTGTTCTTTCAGCAAGATATCAAAAAAGACAGGGTGGATATTGCAGGGTATTAAAAGCTGGCTTTAGATACGGTGATGATGCGCCTATGGCAATTATCGAACTTGTAGATAGAGATGTTGAAGCTAAAAAAGTTGATAAACCTAAGAAAGTTGTAACAAAAGAAAAAGACTCTACGCCGGTAGCAGCAACTAAATAATTTAGTTTAAAATACCTTTCCTATGACTAAAAGGTTTGAAGTAGAAAAAGATTATCACAACACCCGTTTTGATCGCTGGTTCAAGCAAAAAGTCTTAGATATTCCTCAAGGATTAATCGAAAAAATAATTAGAAAAAATCAAGTTAAAGTAAATGGAAAGAAAACAAAAAGCTCTTACAGATTACAAGCTTCTGATATTGTTGAGGTATTCAATTCTGACAAAATTAAAAAAACAGAAAAGAATATAATTACACAGTATATTCCCACAAATACCGAAAGAGATAAGTATGATGATTTTATTATTGAAGACAATAAAGATTTTGTAGTTATTAATAAACCCTCCGGTATAGCAGTTCAATCTGGAACAAAATCTTTTAAAAATATTGTAGACACTCTTAGGGAGACAAAGTATTTTAATGATGTTAAACCTTTCATCGTTCATCGACTTGATAAAGAAACGTCAGGAATTTTAATTGTAGCTAAAAATAGAGAATACGCTCAATTATTTACTTCATTATTTAGAATCAGAAAAATTCACAAAATTTATTTAGCAGTTGTTTATGGAGAAGTTTCAAAAGATCTGAAAGTGCTGGAAGATGATCTTGTTTTGTATGAGAAAGAAAGAAAAATAATACAAAAAGCTACTTCTTATATTAAAATTTTAAAAAGCAATTCTCAATATTCATTACTAGAACTTCGACCTATAACTGGCCGTAAACATCAACTAAGAAAACAACTTTATAATATAGGAAACTCAGTAATTGGCGATGATAAATATTATGTAAAAAGAAGTGGAGATTTTATAAAAAGTAAAAATTTAATGTTACATGCCTATGAAATAAAATTTATGATTAACAATGTGAAATATAATTTCAAAGCAGATTTGAATAAAGAATTTAAGGATTTTATAAACAAAAAAAACCTAAATATTTTTTAAATTTTTCATAAAAATTGTCTTTAAATTTTTTTCCACATCCTTAATTTTTATTTTAGTTTCATTTTTGATGGAAGTGACTTTTTTGTTACTTAAGCCGCAGGGAATTATTTTTTTATAAGGCTCAAGAGAATTATTTATATTAATTGAACATCCATGATACGCAATCCATTGACTCACGCGTATACCAATAGCAGCAATCTTTTTTCTGTTGACCCAAATACCAATATTTTTTTTATCAGTATAACTATCAATTTTATAAAGCTTTAGAAATTCAATAATACTATTTTCAATATTTTTAACTAAATTTCTAATGTCTTTTTTTCGCTTATTTAAATCTAAAACTAAATAGATAATTTTTTGTCCTGGATTGTGAAGAGTTATTTTTCCACCTCTATTTGTTTTGATAAGTTTAATTTTTTTGTCTAAAATCTCTTTTTCATTAGATCTTATTCCGCCTGTATATGTCAGTGGATGTTCTAAAATCCATAACAAATCCTTAGATTTATGTTTTTTTAAGTAATCTACGCGCTTTCTAAGTTCTCTATACGCTAGCTTATAGGGCACTAATTTTTTACTTACTTTAACTTCAAAAGTCATTTTAGTTTGAATTTTACCACTAGATCAACTAATAGTCTCACAAATAATGTAGAAAGAATTTTTATGAGTCTTATAAAATCGATAGGTAGTAAAAAAGTAAACTTCGATTTTAATAAAAATTTTATAAGTACTTTTATTGAAAAGATAAATAGTAGCGACCTTCAATTCATCAATCAAACACTTAAAGATTTGCACCCATCTGATGTAGCAAATTTAATTGAGAATTTACCTGAAGAAACTAGAGTTAAGCTTATTGAAATAGAGTCTTTTAATATTGCACCTGAGATTTTTATTGAATTAAATGAGTCAATACAAAGCGAGGTTCTTCAATTATTGTCGATTGATTCAATCTCAAACATAATAAAAAGATTAGAGTCAGACAATGCAGTTGCAATTTTAGAAAATTTAGAACTAGAGAAAAAAAATTCAATTTTAGATAAACTACCCCCAAAAGATAGGTTTTTATTAGAAGAAGGTCTTAGTTACCCTGAAGACTCCGCAGCGCGTATTATGCAAAGAGAATTTACTGCTATCCCAAGTGATTGGACTGTAGGTCAAACGATAGATTATCTAAGGGAAAGCAAAGACTTGCCTCAAGAATTTTTAGAAATTTTCATAGTTGATAATGATTTTAAACCAATAGGTATAGTGCCGTCATCACGAGTCCTAAGGACCCCAAGAGAGTCAAAAATGAATTTAATTATGAGAGAGATGCCAGTTTTAATATCTGTTAATATGGATAAAGAAGAAGTTGGACATGCATTTGAAAATTATAGTTTACTCTCTGCAGGTGTAGTTAATAAAAATAATAAATTAGTAGGCATGATAACTGCAGATGATGTTGTTACAGTAGTTCAAGAAGAAGCTGAAGAAGACGTATTAAGATTAGCCGGCGTAGGAGATGAAGAGATCACAGATACAGTGTTTGTCAAAACAAAAAGACGTTTTAATTGGTTGTTAATAAATTTAGCAACTGCCTTGCTGGCTTCTTGGGTTATAAGTATTTTTGGAGCAGAAATTGAAAAGGTTGTAGCCTTAGCATTTTTAATGCCAATTGTTGCATCAATGGGCGGAAATGCAGGCATGCAAACGCTTGCAGTAACCATAAGGGCAATTGCAACGAAAGAACTATCAAGTAGCAACATAAACAAAATTATTGGTAAAGAATTTTTTATAGGAGTTCTGAACGGAATAATATTTGCAATTATAACAGGTGCAGTTGTTCAACTATGGTTCAAACAAATTGATCTATCAATAATAATCGCAGCGTCGATGGTTTTAAATATGATAGTTGCAGGCTTATTTGGAATCTTGATACCAGTAGCATTAAAAAAGATGAAAATAGATCCAGCTTTGGCATCTAGTGTTTTTGTTACTACAGTTACAGATGTAATAGGCTTTCTCTCATTTTTAGGTATTGGGTCCTTAGTTTTTTTATAAATTATCAATTAGTCTTACGTCACCCATATAATAAGCTATGAAAATATTAAATTTATATTTACCATTATTACAGACTTCTTTTTTAATTAGATCTATACACTCAATATAATCAACTCTATCTGCTCCTAATTTAATTAATTCATTTATTACATCGACTTTTTTTTTGTTTAAAATTTTATGAAGAATTGCTTTTTTATTATTTTTTATGAATTTGTAAATTTTACCAGCGTTTTTCATTTGATATTTTTTTAGTTTTGAATTTCTTGAAGAAATAGCTGTACCATTTTTTTCTCTTATTGTGGAACAAGGAATCAATTTAGTTTTAATATTATGTTTTTTTAAATGTGATTTAATCAACATAAGTTGTTGAAAGTCTTTCATGCCTAAAAAAAGAAATTTAGGTTTTATAATATCTAAAAATCTATTAATTACATTTACCACTCCTTTAAAATGAGAGGGTCTAAATTTGCCACAAAGAATCTTAGAAAACTTATCTAAAAAAATTTTTACTTTTGGTTTAAATGAATAAATATCTTTGCTATTAGGAATATATAAATAATTAATTTTAATTCTTTTTAAAGTTTGAATATCTTCATTTAATTTTCTTGGATATTTTTTAAAGTCAATTATAGAATTAAATTGTTTTGGATTGACATAAATTGAAACCAAAACTTCTTTTGATTTCTTCTTGGCTTTATTTATTAAGCTTATGTGCCCTTTATGCAGTGCACCCATTGTAGGGACGAATGCTATTTTTTTAAGATCTGAGATCTCACTAATTAAACTTTTTCTATCTCTAAATATTTTCATTTGTAATAATTGAAATTTAAAAGTAAAAGAAACTTATGTTAAGACAAGCAATAATACCATTAGCAGGTCTAGGAACAAGACTTTTACCTCTTTCAAGTATTACGCCTAAAGAACTACTTCCAATAAATGGAAAGTCTAATTTAGAGCATATATTAGATGAGTGTATAGAAGCTGGCATTAAACAATTTATATTTATCATATCCAAAAAAAAAGAAAGTATAAAAAAATACTTTTTCAACGATCAATTTTATAAATCTATATTAGCAAAAAAAAAAGATAAAAGAATTAAACTTTCTTTTCAAAAGCTCAAAAAATATCAAAAAATGATTAAATTTGTTTACCAAAATAAGCCTAGAGGAACTGGCGATGCTATTTTAAAATGTCAAAAGTATATAAAAAATTCGCACTTTCTAATGTTGTTTCCAGATGATTTGATTATAAGAAAAAATTGTTCAAAAGAAATGATCTTACTTCATAAAAAAACAAAATCTTCTGTTATTGCGACTAAAACTGTAAATAAAAAAACTGTCTCTAGGTGGGGAATACTTGATTTAAAAAATAGAAAAAAAAACTACCTTGAAATAAAAGATGTAGTAGAAAAACCATCTATAAAGTCTGCTCCGTCAAACTATGCCATTATTGGTCGTTATATTCTCCCCAAAACAATTATGAAAAAATTAAAAAAATTAAAACCTGGCCAAGGTGGTGAAGTACATATTACTGATGCTATTAAGCAGTTAATAAATGACGGTGAAAAATTTTATGGGAATATTTTTAAGGGAAAATATTTAGACTGCGGCACACTAAATGGATATATAAATTCAACTATTGAAATTGCTAAGGAAAAAAGAAAATGAAAATTTGTATGATTGGCACAGGATACGTTGGTCTTGTAAGTGGAACATGTTTTGCCGATATAGGTCATACTGTTTACTGCGTAGATAACAATAATGACAAGATTGAAAAATTAAAGTTTGGAGAGTCTCCAATTTATGAACCAGGTTTAGATGAGCTTATCAAAGAAAATCAACGTGCAAAAAGATTATTTTTTACATCTAATCTTGCTGAAGGTGTAAAAAAATCTGATATTATTTTTATATGTGTTGGTACACCAAATAAAAAAAATTCACTATCTGTAGATTTAAGTTATGTTTTTAAAGTAGCAAATGAAATAGCCCGATCGGCAAAAAATAATAAAATTATAGTTACTAAATCTACTGTACCAGTAGGCACCGGTGATTTATTAGAAAAAGTATTTAAAAATAAAAAAAAATTTACAGTCATTTCTAACCCAGAATTCCTAAGAGAAGGAGAAGCAATTAGAGACTTTCGATTTCCCGATAGAATAATCGTTGGCTCTAATGCTAAAAATTCAATTAATATAATGAAAAATCTTTATCAACCTTTATTAAATAAAGGTGCTAATTTCTTTACAACAAATAGAAGAGGAGCTGAACTAATCAAATATGCTTCAAATGCTTTTTTAGCAACTAAAATCACTTTTATTAATGAAATAGCAAATCTTTGCGAAAAAACTGGAATAAATATTGAGGATATATCTTTAGGTATGGGTTCTGACGCTAGAATAGGAAGTCGCTTTTTAAGAGCAGGCCCTGCTTACGGTGGATCCTGTTTTCCAAAAGATACAAAGGGTTTGATATCAATCGCAGAAAAAGAGAAAATTAATCTATCAATTGTTAAGTCAGTGATTAAGTCTAATCATAAAAGGAAATCTTTACTTTTTAAAAGAATAGATAAATTTTTTGGTAAAAATATAAAAAATAAAAAAATTGTATTTTTAGGTGTTACATTTAAACCAAATACAGATGATATGCGTGATGCTGTGAGTCTTTACATGATACCGAGATTACATAAAAGAAAAGCGATTATTTCTTACTACGATCCAACCGGAGAAAAAAAACAATTTTCTAAATTTAAAAACTGTAAATTTTATCCAAATATTAAAGAAGCTTGTAAAAATGCAGATCTAGTGATTTTACACACAGAATGGGACGCATTTAAATCTCTCGATTTTAAAAAATTACTAAAAAATAAAAGGTTTTTTCTATATGACTTAAGAAACCTTTATAATGTTGAGCAAATGCAAAAGAAAAAAATTAAATACTTTTCTATTGGCAGACCAGCTATTAATTCAACTCGAAAATAGCTTCAATTTCCACAGCGGCGCCCAAGGGTAAAGAATTTACACTTACAGCCGCCCTTGCATGTTTGCCACCATTTACAAAGACTGCCGAGATGATTTCTGATGCACCATTAATAATTTTTGGCTGGTCAGTGAAAGTGTCTTTTGAATTAACAAATCCATTAAGTTTAATACAACTTTTAACTTTATTTAGATCACCACTACAAGCTTCTTTAATTTGAGAAAGTATGTTTATAGCACAAGCTTTAGCTGCTTCCTGTCCTTCTTCTAAACTTAAATCCTCACCAACTTTCCCTTTAATTAATTGACCATCTTTTTTAAAAGAAACCTGCCCAGAAATAAAAACTAGATTTCCTACAGTCTTAAAAGCGACGTAAGCTCCAACTGGTCTTGGAGCAGGAGGTAAAGATATGTTTAATTTTTTTAGATTTTCTTCAGCTGTCATTATTTTTCCAAAATAGATGGCTTTAATGCTTTACCTAAGTTTTTTAATCCGTTCATTGGATTGGGGATTTTAAGTTTTTTTTTCCCTGTAACTATATCTGTTAGAGTTGAGTCTGTGTTTAATTTTGTCTTTCTTAAACAATTGAGGTATTGAACAGAATCTTTTCCAACTGTTTTAAAACCAGGCAAATCTTTACAATTTTGTTTTGCGTTGGAGTAAGTTGATATAATTAGTAATAATGTTGTTATTAAGAATATTTTTTTCATTTTTTACGTCTTTTCTTTTTATTTCTATCATACTCTTTTCTTTTCTCTATAAGTATTAACGCCTCTTCTATATTTATTTCAGAAGGATCCTTTTCTTCAGGTATTGTTGCATTTAAAGATTTGTATTTTATATAGGGCCCAAATTGACCTTTCATAATTCTAACAGGTTTTTTATCTTCAGGGTGTTCTCCTAAATCTTTAATAATAGAAGAGGACATTCTTCCAGGCTTAGCATCTGCTATCAGAGTAATTGCTCGGTTTATTCCTATTGAAAAAATTTCCTCAACATTTTCTAGTCTAGCTGACTTATTTTCACATTTTAAATAAGGACCAAATCTACCAGAGTTTAAAATAATATCATGACCAGTTTCGGGATTTTGCCCTAGTACCTTGGGTAAAGAGCATAAGAATTTTGCTTGGATTAAATCTACATTATCAATTTCAATACCTTTAGGAATTGACACATTTTTCATATTATTATCTTCTTTAGTTTTCTTTTTCTTTTTCTTTTTCTTCTTCTTTACTTCTACTTCTATAATTTCTATTTCTTTTTCATACTGTAAGTAGGGACCAAATCTTCCGTTCTTTAAATATATGTCTTTTCCTGAGTCATTTTTTCCAATTAACTTTGGTTCCGCAAGATTATATTGAGCTGCCGCTTTTGCTTTAGATAAAGGCCTAGTAAATTTACAGTCAGGGTAATTAGAACAGCCAATAAATGCTCCACCTCTAAAGCTATTTTTAAGGCTTAGCTCTCCATTAGAACAAAGTTTACAGTTTCTATCAACAACATCCTGATCATTTTTTTCAAATATTAAATTACCAAGACTTTCATTTAGTAAATCTAAAACTTCACGTGTTCTTTTTTCTTTAACAGAATTAATATTTGCATAAAAGTCTTTCCAAAATTCTTCTAAAACTTTAATCCATTTAACTTTACCACTTGTAATATCATCTAATTGATTTTCTAGTTCTGCAGTAAAATTATAGTCAACATATTTTGTAAATAATTTCTCTAAAAAAGCAGATATCAATTTTCCCCTATCAGTCGGATGAAATCGTTTATTTATTTGTTCCACGTAGTTTCTTGTAGACAAAACTGATATAATATTTGCATATGTAGATGGCCTTCCAATCCCCAATTCTTCCATTTTTTTAACTAAACTTGCTTCAGAGTATCTTGGTGGAGGATCTGTGTAATGTTGTTCATCTTTTAATTTAAGAATGTTAACATCGTCATTAACTTTGCATTCTGGCTGTATATTTTTAGCGTCATCATCTGTTTCTGGAGCTTCGTATACCTTTAAAAAACCATCAAATTTAACAACTGATCCATTAGACCTAAAATTAATTTTTTCATCTTTTGAAGAGATAACGATACTATTTCTATGAAATTCAGCTGGATTCATTTGAGACGATAAAGCTCTACTCCAGATCAAATCGTACAGTTTAAATTGATCCGAATTAACATATTTTTTTATATCATTTGGTTTTCTTGAAATATCTGTTGGGCGGATTGCTTCATGTGCCTCTTGAGCATTTTTAGCTTTTTTTCCACTATAGGTGTTGGCTGTATCAGGTAAATATTCTTTCCCATAATTTTTTTCTATCAGCCTCCTAAATTCTGCGATGGCTTCTTTTGATAATTGAGTTCCATCTGTTCTCATGTATGTAATTAGACCTGTAGTTTCTCCCTCAATATCCACTCCTTGGTAAAGTCTTTGTGCAATTTGCATTGTTCTTGATGCACCAAAACCAAATTTCCCTGATGCAGTTTGTTGAAGAGTTGAAGTAGTAAAAGGAGCTAAAGGATTTCTTTTATGAACTTTAGAATTAATGTCTTTTATTTTAAATTTTGATTTATTAATTATATTCAACGCTTCATCAATCTCAATTTTTTTTCTAAAAGTAAAACGTTCTACTTTTTCTCCATTAAACAAACTAAGTTTAGAGAAAATATTTTTATTTTCAGTATTAGTAAAATCAGATGTTAGAGTCCAATATTCTTCAGGTTTAAATAATTCAATATCATGTTCTCTCTCTGTAATTAATTTTAAAGCCACTGACTGAACACGGCCCGCAGACTTAGAACCAGGAAGCTTAGTCCATAAAATCGGTGATATATTAAACCCAACTAGATAATCTAAGGCTCTTCTAGCTAAGTACGCGTCAACTAAAGGCAACTCTATTTGTCTTGGTTTTTTAATAGCATCTAAAATAGCATTTTTAGTTATTTCATTGAAAACTACACGTTCAAGAGTTTTGTCTTTAAGAATTTTTTTTGAGGCTAAATACTCTTTTACATGCCATGCTATAGCCTCACCTTCACGGTCTGGGTCAGTAGCTAAAATGATTTTATCTGAATCTTGAGCTGCATCTGTTATTTCTTTTAAATATTTTTTGGAAAAAGAGTCAATTTCCCATAACATTTCAAATTTTTTTTCTGGATCTACTGAACCATTTTTAGATGGTAAGTCTCTGATATGACCATAACTTGCTAAAACTAAATAATCTTTTCCAAGATATTTATTAATTGTTTTAGCTTTTGCGGGACTTTCAACAATAACTAAATTCATACTTGCATTTATTTACAAATCTGAATGGTTTTGTCAAACGCTAGTATAATTTTATGAATAAATGTCTTAAAAATTGATTTTATTTTCTGTTTTATTTTTAAGTCGAACTATATTTTCTCTATGTGTATAGATTGTGATAATAAATATTATAAAGAAAAATATGCTCTCAGCAGAGTTATTAAAGTAAATTGAATAGAAAAAAATTATTCCAGTTGATATTAACGAAGATACAGAAGAATACTTTGTTAAATATAAAATTACGGCCCAACAAACTACGAAAATTATTCCATAATTAATTGACAGCGCCAAAAGTATACCAAGAAATACTGCTATTCCTTTTCCTCCTTTAAAATTCAACCAAATAGGAAATATATGTCCAAGAAAACACAAGAGCGCTGATAAATAAATATAATCTGTAAAATATTTAGAAGTTAAAGTTATTGTTATATAAGCTTTAAGACTATCTAGAAACAAGGTAAAAGCCCCTAAAAATTTTTTACCAGTTCTAAGTACGTTTGTAGCACCAATATTCCCAGAACCCAAATCTCTAAGATCTTTGTTTAAAAAAAACTTTGTTAAAATTAGACCAAAAGGTATCGATCCTAAAAAATAAGAATAGAGGGTTAAATATAAAATTTCTATGTTCACTATAATTTAAATACTACTTCTCCACCTAAAAAGGTCATTTGAACTCTTCCTTGTAGTTTTCGCCCTTCGATAGAAGTATTTTTTGATTTTGATTTTAAACTATCTCCACTAACCATCCACGGTTCATCCAAGTCAAAAACACATATATCTGCATCTGATCCCTTTTTTAGTGAACCTTTTTTTACTTTTAGAATATTTGCAGGATTTACTGTTAACGTCTCAATTATTTTTGCAAGTGGCAGTGACTCATTGTGGTGCATTTCTAAAGCTAAAGGTAGAAGAGTTTCGATTCCTACTGCTCCAGCAGCAGCCTGAGCGAAGGGTAATCTTTTTCCCTCCTCATCTTCCGGTGTATGATCGGAGACGATTACATCAATTAGCCCGGACTTTATCCCTTCTACTAATGCAACTCTATCATCTTCCAATCTAAGAGGAGGTGAGAGTTTTAGAAAGGTTTTAAAGTCACCGATGTCATTTTCATTTAATGAAAGATTATTAATAGACACACCAACACTGAATTCTAATCCTTTTTCTTTATTTCTTTTGATAACGTTGAGCGACTCTTTTGAAGAAATTTGGTTTATATGATATCTACACGGGAATTCATTTAATAAAGACAGATCTCTCTCAATAATTATTTTTTCTGCAATGTATGAAATACCACCCAGTCCTAATCTGGTTGATACTTCGCCTTCATTAATACACCCATTTTTTGAAAGTTCATAATCCTCAACATGTTGCATGATTAAAACACCTATATCTGAAGCGTAATCCATTATTCTTGCCATTGTCTCTGTATTTTGAACAGTTTTGATTACGTCTGTAAAACCAATAATCCCTTTGACAGAGAGGAGACCAAATTCAGACATCTCTTTTCCACCAATTTCTCTAGTTAAAGAGGCACAAGGAAATAAATTTATAGATGCTTTGTCTCTACCTCTTCTAATTATGAAATCTACCATGGAAACATTATCGATAATTGGCTTAGTATTTGGCATCGTGACAACAGATGTTACGCCCCCCGCTAAAGCTGCTTGGCTTAATGTTCTGAAGTTTTCTTTATATTCATATCCAGGCTCACCAACAAAAGCTTTCATATCAACAATTCCTGGAATTATAATATGGTTTTTTATATCTACAACTTCAGCGGAAGGAGCACTAATTTTTTTGACGTCTTTTCCTATTGCTTTAATTTTTCCTTTATCGTCAATAATGACAGAACCTTTTTCATCCATTCCCTGAGAAGGATCTATAATACGTGCGTTAATTAATATTTTTTCTTTCATTTTATTTACAATAAATTTTTAAACACGCCATTCTTACTGCAACACCAAGTTCTACTTGTTCTTTAACTAAACTTACATTTATGTCATCTGCTAGTTTAGTGTCTATCTCAACACCTCTGTTCATTGGGCCAGGGTGCATTATCAAAGCATCTTTGCTTGCAAATTTTAATTTTTCTGGAGTTAGTCCAAAAAATTCATAGTATTCTCTCTTCGAAGGTAGAAATGTTCCCTGCATTCTTTCATTCTGCAACCTTAACATCATTACGATATCACATTTATCCAAACCTTTTTTCATATCTGTAAAACTTTTAACCCCAAGTCTTTCGATAGATGATGGCATTAAAGTTTTTGGACCTATAACATTTACTTCTGCACCCAACATGTTCATTAAATAAATATTTGATCTAGCTACACGGGAGTGAAGAATATCTCCACAGATTGCAATCTTTAATCCTTCAATCTTTTCTTTTCGATTAATTATTGTTAAAGCGTCTAATAAAGCTTGAGTAGGGTGCTCTCTTTGACCGTCTCCTGCATTAATTACAGCACAATTAACTTTTTGTGAAAGTAAATTAGGCGCCCCAGAGTCTTGGTGTCTTATAACAATTATGTCTGGATGCATTGCGTTTAAAGTCATTGCAGTATCCATTAAAGTTTCACCTTTTTTAAGTGCTGAATTTCCTACATTCATAGTCATCACATCAGCCCCAAGTCTCTTTCCAGCTAAATCAAATGAACTTTGCGTTCTGGTCGACGGTTCAAAGAATAAATTGATTTGAGTTTTACCTCTTAGAATATCTAGTTTTTTTGACGGGCTTCTATTCAATGATATGAAGGTTTTGGCTTCTTCAAGAATTTTTTTAGCTTCTAGAATTGATAAATTTTGAATACCTAATAGATGTTTAGTGGTGCTTTTAATAGCTGAAGTCTTTTTTTGAACTGCCATTAAAATCAACTCTATAGGCCTTTTGTACCAGTAGATCAAGTAATTTATCTCTTTAAATAGTCTAAAGCACCCTGAAGAATAAAGGCTGCAGAATTTTCATCTAATTTACTTATTTTTTTAGTCGTATTAACATTTAAATCATTGGATAAATTAAATGCACCTCTACTAGAGAGTCTTTCATCCCACATGGTGATAGGGATTGTAATATTGTTTGATAGGTTAATAGCAAGATCTTTCGCAGACTGAGATGAGTTACTAGAAGACCCATCTAAGTTAATAGGATTACCAATTACAACACCTTTGATATTATTTTCATTGATAATTCTATTTATTTTGACCAACAAATCTGAAAAATTATTTTTTATTATAGTTGTATATGGTGTAGCTATAATTTTATTTTCATCGCATATGGCAATGCCTATTCGTTTCTTTCCGGGATCAATCCCTATTAATCGTGATTTTTTATCTATTTTTTTTTCGAATTCTTCAATATCCAGCATGATTATGTTATAAATTATGTTATTAGTTTCCAGAATTAACATAGATTACAAATGTCCATAGATAAAGATAAAATTAAACACACTGCTAAATTAGCCAGGATTTCATTAGATGAAAAAAAAATAGACGATCTATCAAAAGATTTATCTAACATTTTTAAATTTATTGAAAAACTAAACAAAGCTAACACTGAAAATATCAAACCATTAAGCTCAATTTTAGATCATTCATTAAGATCGAGAGAAGATAAAGTTAATGATGGCAATATCCGAGATCAAATTTTAGAAAACGCACCAAATAAAAATGAAGATTTTTTTATTGTACCTAAGGTTATAGAGTAAATGACAGATTTAACCAAAAATAGTTTAAAAGAAAATATTAATTTAATTAAAAAAAAAGAAATTAAGTCTGAAGAATTAACTTTAGCTTACGTACAAAATATTAAAAAAGGAAAAAAACTTAATTCATTTATTACTGAGTGTTGTGACTCGGCAATAACTAAAGCAAAAAATTTTGATCTAAAACAAAATTATGAAGGTTTATTATCTGGTATACCTCTTGCTGTAAAAGATTTGTTTTGTACAAGTGGGGTAAAAACTACCGCTGCAAGTAAAATGCTAGCAAATTTTGTTCCAACCTATGAATCAACAGTTACAAAAAATTTATGGTCAGAGGGAGCTTTTCTTTTAGGAAAGTTAAACTGCGATGAATATGCAATGGGTTCTTCAAATGAGACTAGTTTTTTTGGAAATGTCATTAATCCAATTAAAGAGAATACTGTTCCCGGTGGTTCATCAGGCGGTTCTGCGAGCGCTCTAGCAGCTGATCTTACGCCGGGTACAATAGGAACTGATACTGGTGGCTCTATAAGGCAACCTGCTTCATTTACAGGTACAGTTGGACTAAAACCTACTTATGGTCTTTGCTCAAGATGGGGAATTGTTGCTTTTGCTTCTTCATTAGACCAAGCAGGTCCAATGACAAAAACAGTTTCAGATTGTGCTTTGATGTTGGAGGCTATGGTCGGATTTGATCCAAAAGATTCTACATCTATTAATAAAAAAAAAGAAAATTATTCTAAAAATTTATCAAAAAATATAAAAGGTTTAAAAATAGGTATTCCTAAAGAATATAGAGTCGATGGTATGCCCAAAGAAATTGAAGATCTTTGGGAAAAAGGTAAAAAATTTTTGAAAGAGGAGGGTGCTGAGATAATAGATATCTCATTACCCCATACAGAGTATGCTTTACCTACATATTATATAGTCGCTCCAGCAGAAGCCTCATCAAATTTAGCACGATATGATGGCGTTAAATACGGTCATAGATCTTCAAAGGGTGCAAATCTTATAGAGATGTACGAACATACAAGATCAGAGGCCTTTGGAGATGAAGTAAAGAGAAGAATATTGATAGGTACCTATGTTTTATCATCTGGTTATTATGATGCTTATTATTTGAAGGCACAGAAGGTTAGACAATTAATAAAAAATGATTTTGATACTGCTTTTAATAATGTTGATGCAATACTAACGCCATCAACACCAAGTGCTACTTTTAAAATTGGAGAAAAAAAAGATGATCCAATTTCCATGTATTTAAATGATATCTTTACAGTGCCTACTAATCTAGCTGGCATACCGGCCATGTCAGTCCCAGCAGGTTACGACAAAGAAAACTTACCTTTAGGACTACAATTAATTGGTAAACCTCTGGGTGAACAGACTTTATTAAATATTGCGTATGCAATCGAGTCAAAAAGTAATTTAAAAAAAGATATTTCAAAATGGTGGGAAAAATAATCAATGAGTAAAGATAATACAGAGTATCTAATTGAAGGAAAAACTGGCAAATGGGAAGTTGTGATTGGTCTTGAAGTTCACGCTCAAGTATCCTCAAATTCTAAATTATTCTCTGGTTCTTCGACTAAATTTGGTGCTGAACCAAATACGCAAGTGAGCTTAGTAGACTCCGCATTTCCTGGCATGCTACCAGTTATTAATGAATTTTGCGTACAGCAAGCCATAAAAACAGGATTAGGATTGAATGCTAAAATTAATTCTTATTCTGTTTTTGATAGAAAGAATTATTTTTATGCAGATCTTCCTCAAGGGTATCAAATATCTCAATATAAAAATCCTATAGTGGGAGAGGGCGAAGTAAATCTTGATTTGATATCTGGAGGTAAAAAAGTGGGCATAGAACGGCTTCACTTAGAGCAAGATGCTGGAAAAAGTATCCATGATTTAGATCCTAGCAATACATTTGTAGATCTCAATCGTTCAGGTGTAGCTTTAATGGAAATAGTTAGTAAACCAGAACTTAGTTCACCAGACGAAGTAAATGCTTATGTAAAAAAACTTAGATCTATAATGAGATATCTAGGTACTTGCGATGGAAATATGCAAGAAGGCTCATTAAGAGCTGATGTAAATGTGTCCGTTAGAAAAGTAGGAGATCAAACGCTTGGGACCAGATGTGAAATTAAAAATGTTAATTCAATAAAGTTTATGCAAATGGCAATTGATTATGAAGCAAAGAGGCAAATTGAACTTATAGAGTCAGGAAAACTTATAGACCAAGAGACAAGACTTTTTGATACAAAAAAAAATGAAACTAGGTCTATGCGCTCTAAAGAAGACGCTCATGACTATAGGTATTTTCCAGATCCAGATTTGCTACCTTTGAATCTAGAAAAAGGTTTAATTGATAAAATTAAAAAAGAATTACCAGAGTTACCTGATCAAAAAAAGGAAAGATTTATTAAAGATTATTCATTAAGTCCTTATGAGGCAAATGTTTTAGTTTCAGAGAAGGAAGTAGCTGCGTACTTTGAGGAAGTAATTAAATCTGCAGATAAAAAGTTATCTACTAACTGGATAATTGGAGATCTCTTTGCTTCTCTAAATGAAAAAAATATATCTATATCTGAATCACCAATTAAAGCCAAACAAATGGCAAGTTTAATTAACTCAATTTCATCTGGATTAATTTCAGGCAGAGCTGCGAAAGAGGTTTTTGAGATAATGAAAGAGACTGGTGGTGACCCCGTTAAAATCATTGATGAAAAAGGATTAAAACAAAAAAGTGATCCTAAAGAATTAGAAGCAATCGTTGATAAAATTTTAGCAGACAATAAGGAAAAAGTTGATCAATACAAATCAGGCAAAGATAAATTATTTGGTTTTTTTGTAGGACAAGTAATGAAGATTTCTGGTGGAACAGCTAATCCTCAACTAGTTAATGACATACTTAAAAAAAAACTTAAGTAATCAATGCAATGGGACAAAACTTAGAAATTACAAAAAAATTAGAAATTTACATAGAAAATCTTAGTAAATCATTACACCCAATCCAAAAAGAAATAATTTCATATAACGAGAGTTTGGGAGATATAAAAAGAATGCAAATATCTATTTCCCAATGTCAATTCTTAGAATTGATAATTAAAGTTTCCAATAGTAAAAAAATTTTAGAAATTGGAACTTTTACTGGGCTAAGTGCTTTATCAATGTCATTAGCTTTGCCAGAGGATGGACAAATTATTGCATTAGATAAAAATACGGAGACTAATAAAACTGCTTCAGAATTTTTTAAAAAAGCTAAGCAGGAAAATAAAATTAAAACTATAATTAAACCAGCTTTAGAGTCTCTTTCTGATTTAAAAAAAGAAAATAAATTTTTTGATCTTGTATTTATTGATGCAGATAAAGATAACTATAAAAACTATTATGATTACGCAATAAACTTAACTAATAAAGAATCTCTTATTATCATAGACAATGTTTTGTGGCACGGTGAGGTAGCTGATGAAAAGAACGATGACAAATTTACTAATATTATTAGAGATTTTAACAAATATGTTAAAGATGACAAACAAACAGAACAAATAATTATTCCACTTGGAGATGGTCTGACAGTTTGTAGAAAATTATAATGTATACAGTTTTTGGTTTTTATAAGTTTAAAAAATTGAAATCATTGAATTACAGCAGAATCATTCTTCAAAAATTATTTATTGAAAATAATATAAAAGGAATATTTATAATTTCAAAAGAAGGTATTAATGGAACTTTATCAGGAGAATTAGAGAATATTTTTATAATTAAAACAAAAATAAAGTCTCTATTGAAATTTGCCAAATATGATAATGAAAATTTTTCAAAAAGTGAATTTCAACCATTTCACAAACCTAAAGTTAAGATTAAAAAAGAGGTAGTTCCTATGGGTTTGAAAATTTTACTTAAAGCTAAAAAAATCAATCATCTCAATCCATCTAAATGGGACAGTCTCATTAAGAATAAAAATACCTTTATATTAGATGTTAGAAAACCATTTGAGTATAAAGTTGGAACATTCAAAAGAGCTGTCAATCCAAACATAGAACGTTTTAGGGAATTTCCTCAATATTTAAATGGTTTAGATAAAAAAAAGCCCGTAGCAATGTTTTGTACGGGAGGAATTAGATGTGAAAAGGCTTCCGTATATTTACATCAAAAAGGCTTTAAAAAGGTATTTCAATTAAAGGGTGGAATTTTAAATTATTTGAAAAAAACTGATAAAAAAAGCAGTATGTGGAAAGGTGAATGCTTTGTTTTTGACAATAGAGTTTCAGTAAAACACAATCTATCTGTCGGTTCATATTCAATATGTGGCGGTTGCAGAAAACCTATTTCTACCAAAGACAAAGGATCAAAAAAATATGAAATAGGAGTTTCCTGTTCTAGATGTCACGACACACTTACTGAAAAACAAAAAAATAGATTTAGAATGAGACAAATGCAGATTAAGCGTGCTAAAGAAGCTGGAAAAAAGCACATATTTCAAAAAGAATTTAAATAGGAAAAAAACTGCCAAAAACATTAAACCTAATCAAAGACCCGATTTGGGTTCTTCTTAGAAGAGTAACAATACCTGCTAGTGTTGGGTCATTGTTTCAAACTTTTTATAATTTAGTAGATACTTGGTTTGCTGGTAGAATTTCTGCAGAAGCTATAGGAGCGATAGCTAAATCATTTCCAATATATTTTGTAATAATAGCTGTTGGCGTTGGAATTGGTGCTGCCACAAATGCATCTATTGGTAATTTAATAGGCGAAAAAAAGATTAAAGAAGCTTCAATGTTCGTTGCTCAATCCGTGATTTTTGCGATTGTAACATCTATCATTGTTACTCTGTTCGGGCTAAATGCTTCTAATTTTCTTTTAGGTATAATGGGTTCAGACGCAGCAAGCATTGTCTTAACAAGAGAATATTTAGATATTATTTTTTACGGTACTTTTATTGTAATGATTCAAATTTCTTTAAATGGAGCTTTGAATGCACAAGGTGACACAAAAAGTTACAGAAATGTTTTAATTTTTAGTTTTTTTTTAAATATATTTTTAAATCCTTTATTTATTTGGGGGTACGGGATTGTCCCTGCTTTTGGAATTGGGGGTCTTGCTATAGCTACAGTGATAGCACAATCAATAGGAACGCTTTATTTAATTTACAAAATTAACTCCTGTAAATTAAAAAAATACTTATACATCCAATGTTTTGTTCCAAAGCTAGAAATGCTGGAAGAATTATTTTCTCAAGCATTACCCATAATGTTTAGCATGTTGTTTATAGGGGTTGGTATTTTTAATATTTTATATTTTATAGGTCAATTTGGTGATTTAGCAACCGCAGGGTATGGAGCCGGCTTGAGAGTTGAGCAAGTTTTTTTATTACCAGTCATTGGTTTAAATACTGCAGTTCTCTCTATAGGCGGTCAAAATTTTGGTGCAAAAGAATATATTCGTATCAAAGAATTGTATTCTAAAGCTCTTTTATTTGGGTCATCTTTCATGATAGTTGCAGGAATAATTTTATTTTTTGGTGCAGAATTTTTTCTATCTCAATTTACCAATAACTCTGAGGCAATTATTCATGGAGCCATTTATCTTAAAGTTGCAGCTTTAATAGGACCGATTTATCCTATTTTTTTCATTACCACTGCAGTATTTCAAGCTCTTAAAAAACCAGTTTATAGTCTTTATCTTAGTATTCTCCGATTGACAGCTCTCCCTTTTTTATCCTTATGGTACGTGATCAATATTAGAGGAGGCGATTATCAGGATATTTTTTACACTATAATGGTAACAAACTGGCTTATGGGAATAGCTGTTTTATTTTTTATACCTTTTTTCTTAAGAGAAAGATTAAGGATGAGCTTTAAAAAACTATTTGTATTTTAGTCTATTCTCAAGTTTTCTGACGAAATAAGAAACTATAAGAATTAACACCAAGTATTCTAAAATCAGAAAAGTATAAATTTCTAATGGTCTGTATGTACTCACAACTAGCTCATTGGCTTTTCTAGTGAGGTCAGCAATACCAATAATAGAAACTAAGGAGGACATTTTAAGCACATAAACAAATTGATTCCCCAAAGCTGGCAAGACCACTTTTATTGCTTGTGGCAGTATTACTAGTCTCATTTTTTTCCAAAAATTCATTCCTAAAGAATTAGCAACTTCATATTGTCCTTTATTAATTGAATTAATACCTGCTCTAAAAATTTCAGCTTGAAAAGCACTTTCGCTAATTGTTAATGCGATGATACCTGACACAAAAGGAGAAAAACTTATACCTGTCATTATTGGCAAACCATAGTAAATCCAAAGTATTAGTACTAATAATGGAATAGCTCTTACTAATTCTACATAAGCTATATTAAAATAACTTAGGAATTTATTGTTTGACAGAGAAGGTAGTGCAACTACTAAACCTATTATCATTGCAAGTATAATTGAAATTACAGAAATATAAATTGTAATTGTTATTCCACTTATTAAAAATTTGAGATTTGTTAAGCCATCTATATTACTTGGGTCAATTATGTTCCAACCCCATTCATAATCTGAGTTACATCCTTGTAAAATTGAAAATAAAGCGAGGTATTTTATAAACTTCACGAACTGATCATATTTATTGATGGAAGTTATTTAAATTTAAATTATAAACTTTTAAGATTATATTTAGTTAATAAAGTTTCAAAAAAGCCTGATGCTTTTTTACCTTTAATCCATTTATTAACGTAATCATTCCAATCTTTATTATTTTTGCCAACCATCATTGCTAAAAAAGCTGGATTTTTTTCTCCATCTTTAACTATTACTAATTGAGGATACTTAACAACTAGTTTATTTGCTTCAGTTGAACTTGTTATGTTCCCATCTGCTCTTCCAGCAAGCACTTCTTGAAAGTCTCTCGCGGGTGCTTCAACTGATTTTAACTTAGACTTAGGAAAAAATTCTTTAGCTTTTTCTTCTTGAGACGTTCCAAGGGTAGTAGCTATTGTAACATTCTTATTATTTAAAGATTTCCATGTTGAATATTTTTTTGAATTTTTTTTAAGAACTAATGGAACTGTTCCATATTTGTAATATGTATCTGTAAAACCTGCCACTTCGGCTCTTTTAGGAGTTTTAGTTACGCTTGTAGAGATATCATATCTATTAGCAGTAATTCCTGAAACAATTGTTTTCCATTCTGCAGGAACGAATTTAATTTTAACGCCCATATCTTTTGCTAATTCTTTCATTACATCAATATCAAACCCTTTATATTTGTTAGTGGCTGGGTCTTTCATTGTCATTGGATCCCAATCACCAGTGGTTCCAACTTTCAATTCTCCACTTTTTAAGATGCTTTGAAGTTTTGTGTCAGCGTTTGCGACCACTGTAGAAAGCATTAGTATTGTTGCAATTATAATTTTTTTCACTTTTTGATTAATACATTTTTTGTTTTAAATGTCTTTTGCCTTTTTGACCCACTTTATATTTATATTTTTTAAAATTTTAATTTGACATTCTTTTATAATAGAGGGTATAAAAGAACAAAACAAGAACATTATGAAATTAACAATACCATTTTATTTACACAAAGCAGGGGCTGGGTTTCCCTCTCCAGCAACAGATTATATAGAGGATGATTTAGACTTAAACACACATTTAATAAGCAATGCGCCAGCAACCTTTATAATAAGAGTGCAGGGCAAATCAATGAGAGACGTCGGGATCTATGATGGTGATTTGTTGATTGTAGATAAAAGCATTAATCCAAAA
>Ga0209425_10000496_pt1 | contig 47916 bp, 58 predicted proteins | sample COG_05_FD_184749 | JGI IMG/M metagenome (GOLD analysis project Ga0209425, IMG submission 184749) | Pelagic Microbial community sample from North Sea - COGITO 998_met_05 (SPAdes) (version 2) | ecosystem: Environmental > Aquatic > Marine > Neritic zone/Coastal water | place: Helgoland, sampling...
TTTTCATGTATGGTGGATAAATCCACACTTCCACCCCCTACACTAACTATAGAATCTAACTTGTCATGTATGTCGGTCAGGTCATTGTTCTCTAGGGTTCCAACCTTTGTATGGATGTCGGTCAGTAGAGATACGTCGACATTATCTAGGGAGTCAACCTTCGTCTTGATTTCTGTTATAAGAGATATGTCGGTGTTACTAATTAAGAAGTTAATTTTTGTGTGTAACGAACTCAGGTCTACTGAGTCACCCGAACCGGTGTTCGGGTTGTATGCTATTATGTTGTCTGTGGTGTTCTGTTTGGGTGTAAATGGGTACGAGTATGTGTGTCCATTAACAGTGTACATTTTGATAGGTATTTCGTACATGTTAAAAACCGATGACTTATAGCTAAAATATCCGTATGGGATGCTTACAGTCGGTAGTTGTCCATTGACTGATGTTACTGAGTCTATGACGTAAATATATGGGTTTATATATGTTCCTTGTATTGTTTCTACTGTTGTGCATACTGTTGTGCTTGTTCTGTAAACTGTGAGAGTTTCACCCCGTGTTAATCCGTGTCCTTCGTCTGTGATGTATATCTTGGTGTTGTCTAGTACATATATGAATGTGCAGTCTATTGGGAATGTTATTGTTTTTGCTGACGAAACGGTTACGTCACTTTTGCTGTGTAGATAGTTGACAATTTGGTTATCTAGGGGTTCGTTTATGTCATTTGATATGTAGTCAGATGTCGTGTATATTATTTTTATGGGGGCGATTCCGTATAGTACCATGTCATCGAACGATGTCATGATTGGGTTTACTAGTATCATTGCTGAGTGCGAGTTTCTTTTTATTGTATATCGTGTTGCTGTGATGATATTGAGATCGTATATAGAGACTGGGTTTTGTATGGATACATATCTTGGGTAGAAAGAGATTCCGTTAACGCAGCTGATTGTTGTGAATTTCTTCATACTTTTTGGTGTTTTCATTAACTCTACAGAACTGGTGTTCTGTACAACGAAATTGTTTATGATCATATTTCCAGAGTTGAGGTGGTGGTATGATGCTGGCGGTCCTGATAGAACTGAGTTATATATGGTAATGTATGTGTCGGGTCTCAGGTCAAAATCTGATCTTGTTGTTCCTGTTTGATTAAAAATGACACCTGTATTTGCTAATACGAGTTTTCCTGTTTCTGTGACTGGTGATACTAAGGTTGACGAACTGTAAGAGTTTTCCCCGTATGTTGCCGATGCTCCGTTAAATATAATATTTGTTGTTGGGAGGGTTACTGGGTTACCTCTTTTGTCTAGTAGCACGTCACCTGATTGAAATATGCCATCAGTTTTGATGTAGAATACGCAGTCTTTAAATGTTAGGGTGATGTTATTTATATATAAATAACCTTTAATTATGAGGTTTCTGTCTACGGTGTTAGGTATGATTAGTTCTAGGTCGTCTATTGTGTGGCTAACATAGACGTTTGAATTTTCCGTAACACCTGTTTGTATTGGGTATTTTAGGGTTATCGTTTTGTCTACTATTGAATTTATAATGTTGAATAAGTTATTGTTGAGATCATCTGTAAAATAGATTGATCTGTTTTCTAAGTCCAGTGATCCGTCTGGCGTATTTTCCAGTGTTACTGTGTTATTGCCTATAGATCTGCATACGTTTGTGTGATATGCTCCTGAGATTGTAATCTCACTCTCGGAAATATCTATCATTTATTTATTTATTTATATTAATATAAATAAATGTTAAATATACTAATTACTGGCGGATGCGGTTTCATCGGTTCTAATATGGTGGAGTATGTTCTAAATAATGATAAGATAGATAAGGTGGTTGTGTTGGATAATTTGTCGACTGGTACTTACGATAACATTAAGAGATTTGAGGATAATCCTAGGTTGCGGGTTGTTATAGGTGATATGAGAGATTTTGATGTTTGCAAGGATGCTTGTAAGGGGGTTGATGTTATCTGTTCCTTGGCTGCGTTGGGATCTGTTCCTCGTTCTATGAAGACTCCTTTGAGTAGTCATGATAATAATGTGAATAGTTTTGCTAATTTGTTGGAGGCCGCTAGGTCTAGTGGTATTAAGAGAGTTGTTTACGCTTCGTCTTCTAGTGTGTACGGTAATACTAAGGATTTGAATGATTTTGATTACTGTAAGCCTGTTAGTTTTTACGGGTTGACAAAGCATGTGAATGATTTGTATGCGTCTTATTATTCTAAGTATTTTGGTATGGAATGTATAGGTATGAGATACCACAATGTGTTTGGTAAAAACCAGAGTTTCTCTGGTGAATATAGTGCTGTGATTCCTATATTCATTACTCGTTGCCTTAAGAATTCTGATCTTGTCATTCACGGTGATGGTTCTCAGTATCGTGATTTCACTCATGTTAGTAATGTGATCCATGCTAACATGTTGGCGTTGACAACTGACAATGTAGATGCTTTCGGGAAGTCGTTTGATATAGGTTCTAATACAAAGGTGTCTGTGTTGGAGTTGGCCGATACCATAATAGAGTTGTCTGACTCTATTTCATCCAAGAGTTTTGTTGCTAGTCGAACTGGTGATATCCATGCATCGTTCGCTGATATGGCATTGTCTGAGATGTATATATCCTATCGTCCGTTGACAAATTTTACCGACGGGATTAAAAAAACAATATTAAAATATAAATTTAGTTAAACTAAATGTCTGAAGGTACTCCACTAATATTAACTAGTAGATTATACAAGTATATAAAATCAAGTGCCATTGTAGGAATTATCCAGGCGGGTGTTGAGTTAGTCACGAATAGTGACGATGCTTATAAGAAGTCTGGGTATACTGGTGTTGGGAAAGTGAACATAGTTATAGATTATAACAGACGTGTTCTTATTGTTTATGATCAGGCTACTGGCTTGACGTATGAGAAGATGGTTGAATGTTTTGGCCAGGTTGGTAATTATACCAGTGACATCGAGGCGCGTGGTTATTTTTCTCGCGGTGCTAAGGATGTGACTGCCATCGGTAATGTTACTTTCGTTGGTATTAAGGATGGAAAGATATCGGAGGTGAGGCTCACAAGTAATGATATCTTCTTTTCTATCAGAAAGAACGAGGATGTGACTGATGGTGATCGGGAGAATTATGATATTACGAAGAATGGTCTGTATACTATTATAGATGTTAAGAAGAGTGTTGAGTTTCCTGGCTACGAAATTGTCGGTAATATTTCAAAGTATTATTCTATGCGTGATATTTTTAGTAATATTAATCGCGAATTGGTTATTAAGGTTATTTCTACAGAAGGTGATATTCTTTTTGATAACAGGTTAGAATATATCAAACCAGCGGTAAAGAAGGTGCTCGTGAACCAGGTGTATAAAATAGATAATTACCCGGGTGTGACTGCAACTTTCGTTCTTGAGTTGTTGGAAAAGCCTGTTGAAGAGGCTGAGTATGGAAGTTATATGGATCATGGTATATTGGTTTCTAGTCACAATGCTATTCACGAGGTTTCTACTCTGTATAACGACACTCGCAATCATCCATACATTACGCATGTTACTGGTCGTATTGATTGTGATTATATTAACCAGTTGATGTATGACTTTGATGCTAATCCAGATGATGAGAAGAATCCGTTTCCGATATTGGATAACAGTCGGTTGAATGGTTTGAATAGGTCTCATCCGTTTACTAAGGAGTTGTTGCGTATTCCCCACAAGCAATTGAAGTACATTCTTCAGGATTTGTATGGGAAAACAATATCTCAAAATAATTTCTCCACTAATCTGTTGGCCTTGTTCCAGAATGTTGAATTGTTCGGGAAGAATTTCTTCACCGAGATGAGCATGTCCGTGCATTCTTACCGAGCAACTGAGACGTCAAAGTTAACAGGTTACCTCACCAAGAAATCTTCCAATATTGTGTCGTCTGGGGAGGATTCTGAATATAATTTTAAAGATCCCGAGGCGGTTTTTGAGGACAAGGATTCCAAAGGTAATTTGAAGGCGACCGACCCGCAGTTAAATATAATATTTTCACATCAGGATAATTTGGTATACCCGTATCTCATTTACAGGTTGGATAACAACATTTATTTGGAGATAAATGTAAATGATTATCTGGTGTCTAAATATATTTCAAAGGATATTGAGACTGGAGATATAACAATGAAGGACAGGGCGTCTGCTGGGTTGCTCCTTGTGGACATAATTGGAGAGGCTATGGCTCGTGAGGTTATAAATGAGAAGAGTGAAAGTGTTACTTCCCGTGATGAACTCCTGTTGAAGGGTCCCCACGATTTCTTCAAGGAGTTTGAGAAGTTAAAGGCTTTGTTGACTCCTAAACTATATGAGATCATAGTTGTCAACGATATGGAAAATATTAGGTTGTCCTAAACCACCGTGTTTAAATATAAATATAAATTTAACAGAATTAAATATATATTTAGTACTTTTCTATAGTTGTCTTTGCGTCCACCCATCCATAATTGCACTCCATAGATATTATTCTTGTCTACCTTATTAAACTTTATGTACTTGAGATCTTTATTTATGGGGGTGTTATGAATCATATCAATCGTTAGGGGTTTGAAGCGACATTGTTTTATAACGTCGGTCATAAAGTTTATATAATAATAAGGGTATATTACGAGAGATTTTGTGCGTGAAGTTATGTCATATTGGGAGTGTGATGCGGGTATTCTGATAAGTTTGCGATCTGTTAAGAAGGTTGTTATTATTCCGGGTCCAGTGCTTTTCCAGACTGATTCTTCTACGGTAAAATTTGTTTTGATATGTTTGATGAGATTTAGGATTGTTCTGTTTTTAACCGACGACCCTATAATACTGTTTGAAAGAAGTCCTAACTTTTCCTGGAAGAGAAAGAGGTCTGTATTTTGGAGCAATTTATCTATAGGTTTTACAGATAAAATATCTGCGTCAACGTAGACTCCTCCATATCTGTAGAGTATTTCCAACCTGGCGATATCGCTTTTCTGGTTGTATTTTTTGTTCGGGAGATCGTAGATCGCTTTGTTTATAAAGCGATCACTGTTTATATCCTCGTCTTTCCATATATTTATTGTCCATTTTGGGTGCATCTCCCTCCACGTTTCAATAACCGTTGGTATTTTGAGGGGTCCTAACCATATAAAGTGTAATATTGTTGGAATCATTTATTAATATAAAAACATTAATAAATATTAATGTTTTTACTCGGAAGTTGTAGAATATGGAAAGCGACTAATAAGAATGGTTACACAGATATAGACTCTGTTATACAGGCTCACTACTCACAAGAAATACATCAAATTATAAACTGGTTGGGGGAATCTAAAGTTCTGACAGAGAAAGAGCAGAAATCTTTCAGACATGATATGACGGTTGAGAAGTGGGAGAAATACATTGCTTCTTTCAAATCCACACAGTTTGTTCTAGTTGAGATATCCAGTATTAAAATATCTGAGTATGATGGTGTGTACTGTAATTTACTAAATACTCACCCATCGGTGGTGTCTACCGGTGACGTTGTAGCACGAGAGGTTGATCTTATTGATAAATTACTCGTGAGTATGGGGAAGATCCCTATTTATTTCTGCCACGTCAATGTTTATTCTGATACACATAATGGTCTTATTTATAACCGAACGTGTATTCAGGAAATGTTTAAAAAGCAACCGTCTATTAATTTTATAGATCCATCTGCTATAGTATCTGAACATGGGAAGATAAAGTGCCTGGTTAAGAATGGAAAAGGCTATGATCATAATCATTATACGGAATTTATGGAGGATTTGATTTTCCAACAAATTAAAAAATATTTCATTAAATAAACAATGACATTATATACCTACTTGTCATCCTATAATAATAGAGGAATTCCTACGCGTGTGAATTTAGACTCTGATAATCAAAACATAATGAACAATGCGACCAGTTCACTTGTTACCGAAAGCCTGGCGTTCCTTCCAGGTGGTCAAACTATTGTGGACGTTCATCCCGATTGGATGAGAAATTCTGATATCTCCACCGTCGATGATTGTGAAATAACTCTAACATTTCTGGACGAAGGTGCCGGATATAAGAACGGGTTATCATACTTTGTGTATGACAAGGCGAATCCGCCATCTAGATGTGTTGATATAGATGAGGTTTTTATAGTCTTTCCTAATTGTTCCAAAGTCTTTTCAGGTGGATCTATGGTGTCTGGGTACACAATGCAACTTGCTTACAATGTCACTAGCCATACCATTACAAACGGTAGACGTTTTGCTTCTGGGTTTGACTATATCTTCCCTGCGGGGAAGGGTATTGGATTTATTATTCACGCTAACAAATGGACTGGGGACGGTTCCAGTGGTGCTTATTTACGTACTGGAACTGGTATGTTTACATCCAATCCCGTTCTCAATCCGGAGCCTCTCGAATCTTTGAGACACCACGCTGTTAATTACAAATCGGTCGTTGACCCTACAAAGATTGTGTATGGGTTTGAGGATATTAGGCGTACCAAGGGGAATTGTGATCACGACTTTAACGATCTGACCTTTTTTATTACACCGTCCCCGTTAACGGCTATTGACACCACTTACAATTCAACAACATCTCAGGTTTTCCAAGGGGTGTTCTTGTGCGAGGATCTTTTGAATAAACCAACTGCTGATTTGGATTATAATGACTTGGGTGGTACTTACAAGGTTACTGAAACAATAAGTTCTGATAAAATTACATCTATCCTTTTCGAGTTGAATGTCGCATGTAGAGGGGCTTCGTTGAACCATAATTTCGGTGTTATCGTGCCTAATATTAAGAACATGCAGGATGTTCATATTTACAAGGAGCACTATAGATCAGCGGAAAACACTGAATTCAGTGAAATTACTTCCGATATCATTGGTCAAGGGACTGATAAAATTCCTATAATAATTGATACCAAAGAATTCTTACCTAATGGTAGTATTTGGGCGACCAACACTATCAAGGATACCGCCATTCAAACACCTTCTTTGGTTAAACTGCGTATAGACTTTGGAGGCGATGGTGTTGAAAGATCCGAGTTGAATGGTATGTATTTCCCGTATAATTTCTATCTGGATGTTTTTAGGGGAGATAAACCGATGTGGAGTCTGTTCTCAGACCAAGATTATTCGGATGTCTCGGAGGAGTACACAAATATGGGTATCAACACCCTCAAAAAGATTCTAATTCTTGAAAATATAACCAGTTTTAGGTTTCCTTTTGAAAAGCAACCGTTTGGGAGAGTTTATCACAAATACAAATCGTTTCTGTGTAACAATCCCTATTATCGTAACTGGTATAAAACAGATTTCGTCAAGACTGGTTTGTTGTATCCCGACATTGAGGATCTATCATATGTACACACCTGGAATCCTCTTCTACTTGCGTGATTCCTTTATAGCAATACAAAACTGTTCTATATATTTTTCCTTAGTAGTTTCCGTAATTAAAGCAAACGCATCATTTGTTCGTGTTAAATACTTCTCGTAATTATTTAATATATCAACACATATTTCCTTCAGATCACTCAGGTCGTGTTTACATTTAACATAATATTTATCCTGATAAAGATCAGGATACGTCAACACATAGTCCGTATCGGGTTTAACGAGCACACAGTTACACAGGATAGCCTTTTGATCCGCCGCTATACGCTCTCCTATTCCCCATGGTGCCACAACTATTTTAGATTTCATCATACTCTCGTGATATTCTGTTTGACCGAATCCACTCCCCGCTACAATAGTTGTGGATTCCATTTCGTTAAGTATTTTGGTGATAGCAGCCCTCTGAGTATTAATTGGTTCATCGTGGATATTATATACGCAAAAAATGTCTATTGTTTTGGCGTAAGAACCTCTTTTTTCGGCGCAGAATTTCATATGTTTGTTAATGTCAAGGTGGGTGTAGTTTGAGAACCATGATACCTGTTTGAACTTGTGAATATATTCTTCTAAACCAGACTGGGGAGTGTCTTCTTCGAACCCTGTTGAAAATATTTTGTTAAGTATATTGTAGTGGTACCTCTTTTTCAAAAGGCATTCTGTGAGGATGCTTTTATCCCTTGGCATGTAGTCTTTGAATACAGCAATGACATTTGGATGAGAATAATAATGATAACTAGAACCAATAGTACATGCATCGTATCGTTCGCATAAAATTACTTTACGTTTAGTGTGCTCTATTTCACAGTCCATTGCTCCGGCAATAACAATATCCGATCCTTTCATTTTATCTACAATAATGACTCCGTATTTTTCCATGATCTCCTTGTTTTTTAACCATTCAAATTTGTCCGAGTGGGACCCCAAGTTAAAATTTTCAATAAAGCATACTTTTACCGACATTTTAACTTAAACAGAATTGGTGTTTAAATCAAAATGGATCTACAAACGACAGGAAATATTATAAATAATTTGTCCGAGATTGTTAAACTATATCTACAACTTCAAATAATATCCGCTGACAACACGCCGTTTTCTCACGAGCAAATAACAGTTGTACCAACACCAATACAGGTAATAAAGAAAACACCTGAACCTGAACCTGAACCCGAACCCGAACCTGAACCTGAACCTGAACCTGAACCTGAACCTGAACCTGAACCCGAACCTGAACCCGAACCTGAGCCAGAGCCTGAACCTGAACCCGAACCTGAACCTGAACCTGAACCCGAACCTGAACCTGAACCTGAACCTGAACGCAAACCTAAATCTAAACCTGAACCTAAACCTGAACCTAAACCTGAACCTGAACCTAAACCTGAACCTGAACCTAAACCTGAACGCAAACCCCAAAAGGGTGATTTGGACACTCTTAACAGTCTGTTAACACTACCACCAATTCCTATTAAACACGATATTGCGGCTTTAGAGAAGAAGTGTGTTGGGTTAAAGGTGTTGGTTGTTGGAACACAATATCCAGGATATGGTGGTGGTGCTACTAATGCCTACAATATTGCTAAATTTCTAAAAATACACAAGTGCAATGTTGTCTGTATTTTTTTCGAAGGTATAGAAAAATTCCCAACCGATGTTTTCGATCCTGAAAACATCGGAAACGTATTAAGAGGTCCTCGGTTCAGTCTGTTCTTTAAGAAAAAGAATACATGTATTCAAAGGGATATCGTAAAATACAGGAAATCAATAGATAAAATGTTGGGAGGACCCCCCGACATTATTTTATGTAAGAACTACGTCGCCCCTATACAGGCTAATATATTATACCCAGACGTACCGTTGATGTATCTCATATCTGGTTCTAAACACATCACAATATCTGGTTACACCTACGGTCAATTAGCGGCTGCTGACAAGGATAAATTCGTAAAGGAGTTCCATTATCCTGCTGAGATAGATGCTATTGATAAGTCTCTCTTTTTACTTCCTAATAGTTTGATAACTTGGCGTATTTTTAACTATATTTACCCCCACTACAAGGACAAGATCCTCCGACCTATTGATACGAGTTACCTATCATATTATGATAGGAATACTGTACCATTCTCCGACCGCAAGTACGACGTGTGTACTATATCTTCAAATTTTGATCGTGCGGTTAAGAATGGCGAACTAGCCGGTAAGATATTGAATGATAACCGGTTGACTTGTTACAACAAGATAGTCATAGGTGCAAATAGCGGCAAGTTGTTTACCGCTTCGGAGACCTTTACTGTGAAGGCATTCTTGAATAATAGCGACCTTCTTGACATACTAAAGAATGTAAAGATTGTTATACTGACCAGTCTGTTTGATTCTAGTCCTAATGTTGCGTCCGAGGCTATTTCACATGGGTGTTTGATTCTTTCTACGTTGAATGTTGGTAACACGGAGAAATATCACGAATTTTATAGGATGGAGTCGTTAGAAGATCCTACCGAGTGGGTTTCAAAGATTGATACAATTTTGAAATCCCCTTTTGACCAACTTCCCGAGTTGGTAGATCACGCTGTTTTGAAAAATATTTCATATGATTTTCTGAGTTCCATTCAAGAGAATTGTAATATATAATCACATACCTTGAGATCAGGGAACATTTTCTTCAAAAGTATAGCATTAGGTACAACACAGTGACCGCCTATCTTTTGCCCGTCTGGAATTCTAAACAACACCGGTCGGACAACATTGGGTTTGTTTAATTTCTTGTATCCCTCGTTATAAGTGTTGTTCCAGTCTTCTACAACAATGTCAAAATCTGCGCCCGTTTGGTCACACATTTTCCCCATTTCTTCGGTGTAAGCAATGCACATACCGTAATATGTTGTTGATAGCAATTTACTCATAATTGTTGTGGTGTCGGTTGTTATTTTAGTTTTAATCCCAATGGATTCTAGATGCTTTGCTCCTTCTACCCCACTTTTCTCGTCATCTTTAGCGTGCCCGACGTATTTGACAAATGTTTTCAAAGACATAGTTAGATTAGGGTGTACGCCACGCACGGGGCTATGTACTATATTAACAGTAGGATATTCTTGTTTGAGATTTTTGATTACATTCATAATAATGGAAGAGTGAATAATTATAAGTTTAACACTATCATTTACTACCTTTTTCATGTCTGTCATAAATTGTTCCATATTTTCACATGGAAAGCATATGTTTAAGACCTCAACTGTGTTTAATTTGTTAGATATAATGTTTTTATAAGGGTCATGTATTATAAAATCAATACCTTTGTCTTTGTAGATGACACCGAGAGATGATCCAACTTCTCCGTATCCGATAATAGCAATCATAGTTTAATTTTACATAAGAAAAAAAAATAACTATAAATAAAAGATGCCGTTCAAAATTAATTCGCAGTCTGCCCAAAATAATAATTTTGCGAGAGGTCTTATATCTGAATATGATATGAAGAAAAACAATAGCGTTATCGCTCAAAACCCTGGAAATCAATCAAGTTCTCTTTTTTATAAAATGTGTACAATTAACGATGTAACCAGTAATACAGAAATGGGTCATACGTCATTTTCTACTATAGTAGATGGTGGATTTCCTTTTTTTCTTAATACACCACAAGGATTAATATCAAAAGAATCAGCCGATTACACATTATTGTATAATATACAGATATCTTCGGCTTTAGCCGGGAACACAAATGCATTTGAGGTCGCAAAAAACGGTACCGTTTTTTACAGGGATTGCTATGGTTATTTCGGGTATAATACATATATAGCATCGACCGTCATGTTCAATGCTAACATAAACGATGTTATAACGTTCCACTTTTACTGTGACGATATGTCTACACACCCATTCACAATACATTCTGGTAGTATTCTCAAAATATATAAAAATCTATAAATAAATGGTCATAACAATTTATTTAAACAATATTCAATGGCTTCCTACACATAGGACACCCTGTGCCACCGTGGTCCATCCAGTCATTTAGACACGATGTGTGGAAGTTGTGGTGACAAGAAATATTGTATAATTTATCATTGGCGGAAAACAGTTCCGTGCATATAGGACACTCCTGATATTTCTTGTTTGTGTTCTTATAAAGAACATGGGGTTTCACATACCCTTGGTAGTCTTTAAATTTATACCCCTTCGCTTTAGAATAACGCAACAGCCTTCCTAAATTTTCACGAATATCATCACCATATTCTCTAGATTCTGACATATATAATGCATATGAGTGTAACAGTTTATATAGGATACGGTTGTACGAGTATGTTGCACCTGGTCGTTTTTTAACACGAATATAAATAGTTAATTTACCATGTTCAACATAGTCCATACTGCTAATTATTATGTAAGGTTTCTTTCCGCGTGGGTATATATTTTTTAGATCTAACTGCAGATTTCTAACCAAAACGTTGGCTGGTTGTTTTCTATGCGAACTCATTAAAAGACCCATGTTTATACAAAGGCTTGCCATTTTTAAATCTTATAATCATTTTTTAAAATGATTATACTGTTACACAAAGGCTAACTATTTTTATTTTATCAAAATCAATATACTTTAACTTCATCGCTCGTTCCAAAATATTTTGGAAAGTTACATCCGACTTTTCTGGAGTAAGATATTGCGAATATAACCGTAGTAGTTTGTACAGTATCATATCGTATCTATATAGATGTCGTTTGTTGTCTCTGACACTTATATAGATGGTATCTCCGTCTATTTCATCCACATGTCTCGATACAATAGACGGTTTAATCCCCTTGGGACATATAATATCTAGATCAACGCCAAGTTGCAGTGATATTCTCACATCTATACACATCATATCAGAACTTTGTGTAATACCCATTTATTTTTAGTTAAATTACCTAAACCAATTTCAAATTGAAATTAATGATATAATTGATTTTTTTTAATGGAGATATTAAAAAAACAAAATGTTTAGACTTCCTCCTGAATTACAAGCCCATATTTGGTCTTTTGACTCGACCATAAAGGAGATATTCCAAAAAAGTTTGGACCTCGTCAGCGGTGTTAGATACGTCAGTTATATCTGCACAAGTTGTTACGCTGAATTAGATTACTGTAAGCACACCCACCAGAAAATTCATCGAATGAATTACAGTGAATACGTAGATCGAATTACCAAGTTTTTCCCGACTTTTCACGGACACAATCAGCGAAGTTATAACAAAACATATATACACTTTTGCAGGAGACAGGGTGCTACTCACACAGAAAATATCTTTAGGTCACGGGTATTAAGGTTCTCACCGTATGGAAAAAAAAATGAAAAAAACGCTAAATTATTATACACAAAGTTGAAATGACGTCGTACACCAAAAATGACGAATATACGGTCTTTGTCCTTGACAATGACGAATGCCTCGGGGCGTGGGGCATTGCATCGGCTCTCCATTCTTTGTATAATACCTACATCCCTCAGAATACGGGGATTCCCCTCGAAGACTGTATGCGGGTGTTTCGGGATGTCATGGTGAAGCATTACCTTCCCAATGGCGGTGCCCGACCCGGTATGAAAGACACGCTGAACCTTCTCAAGTTCTACAAAGACGCGGGTCTGGTTGACAGGGTGGTTATGTTCACCTCCGCTGGAAACCGAGGTGATTGGGTGAACGTCCTGAAGGATTGCTTCGAGGAGTACGCCGATGTCAAGGGGTTGTACGATCTCGTTCTCCACCGGGACAACACTGATGCGAAGATTGCCCCTGACGGTTCCACGCTCAAGTCGATGCTAACGGCAAAGCAGCGTCTTGGCTTCTACCCTACTGACCGCGTGAAGTTTGTCGTCATTGACGACAAACCACAGAACATCTACGGTGATTCCGTTCTCGTAGGGGTGAGCCCCTACCGACACATTGTCGGACGGAATCATCTCTCTGATATGATTGACTCCTCTCTCACCGAACTCCACAATATGTACACCCCAAGCACCGAGAAGAAAACCTACGACCCGACTCTGTTTCGGAACACAATCAAGACGACCGTCTTGGTAGACAAGAACGGGATCAAGAGGGAGTTTTTCTTGAACGAAAACGTACACTTCTGTTCATCCAACCAGCTTGGGGACCGGGACCTCATCAAGAAGAGTGTCGGGTCCTTCATCGAAAACATACCTCCGCTCAAGTTGATGCGGTCTACAACAGCATATCCCCTTAAGATACCGACTCTTGTGCGCTCTAATAGCGGGTAAGAATACATAAAAGAATATACTTTACTAACATGATAATATTATTATCATGTTACACCAAATTACGAGGAAGCCGTACAGAAATCCCAAATTCCATTTCCAATACTACAGACAGAGAAGAGAAACTGCTTATTTTTGTTGTCAAACTTGTATATATAATCCTTCCAGTCGCTGAAGGCTATAGATTCCTTCATCTGTAACCACGTGTTAGACATCGCTAACATTTGGACAATTGGGTGACCAAGAGTGCACATCATAATAAAATAATTCAACGCGGGACCTGTACCCGAACAAAGCCCATGCTTGGTCCATTCGTGTTCTGCAAACCAGAAGTTATCTCTTGTTTCGTTAACATAATTACACATGAGACCAGAATTGGAATCATTGATATTAAAGGTCGTATTGAGTGGTGTTACACATTCAGATGTTCCATAAGGTTTCACCTCTGGCCATAGACCGTGTACACCAGGTTGTACCCCGTGGTAGTGATTTTTACCTAGACCAGATTCAATTGTTAAAGTTCCGCACAGGGAATAGTTAGTAGGACAGTTCATTTTAATAATTATTATTTAATCTTTAAAATTATTATAGATAATAAAATGAATGCTTTTAATATCTTGTGCATGTTATCAGGCGTTGCCTTGGCGGTTAGTTGTGTTGTTGATATCAACAACACAAAAGTAGACAACGATCAATCGGATGAATTATTAGCCCCAAAAAAAACATATATCGTGAACGGATACAAAATATTCTGCACAAGTTCTAAAAAATGTTTTACGCGTATTCAAATGTGGTATCCATTTCCAGGGGAGCAATGTGTACAATGTAATTATCCGGTAGGTCATTCTACCGTGTTGGTTGATATAACTTGACGATTTGTTCTTACTTTTTTTTTGAATATTTCTACATTTTTTTTTGTTTGATGATAAAATGATCACCCCGATGAAAAACCACAACGATATGTCTAACATCTTCGCTCCAAACCCATGTGTAATGAAGGCTAAGAAACCAATAAGGGCAACCTTTTTATATAAAGGTTACATGTCAGTTGTAGACCTTCTGAAAGATGAACCAGACTGGATCACGGAGGACGAATTGGTTATGTTGATATGGAGTGGTGAGACCACTCGGAAACTATCTATCAGATATATGCTAAAATGTATGTTTATGTCACAGACTGTTGATAGTAATACGCAGGGTGTATGTATGAAGAATGAAAATGGTGTCAGGCATTACAAGTATATGTAATTGTCTCAATTAAATATTTATTGTACGGTACAATAAATATTGTGTATAAAATAAATGGATCACCTCTCGATAATTTCGCAACAACTCAAAAATGATAAAGTACGAAATATACTTGAACACGGTGTAAAAGGTCGTGTATTGGATATAGAAAACTGCAAACGGTGGGTAAATGCGCAACACAAAATAAATAAAAGACTTGGTGCTGTTGCGGACGCCATTATTAAAACAAACGTTATTTTGACCTATCAACATATTAAAAGAAATATAGAGGACACAATTCAGATGTTTTTTAATGATTGTTCGTCCGACTATATTATTATTTCTGAACAACAAACAAAGTCTGGATATTTATTCACATTACTCTGGATTTATTTATGTGATATTAATGGATTTAGACGTCCAGTAGAAGTCATTATGTCCGACAATCAACAAACAAGTGTAAAAGGAGATATTACCGCTATTGTTATAAACGACATGGACTATAGTGGTAACAGTATGTCTACATTTCTGGATATACGTTCTAGAAACATAAACAAAGTTTATATTATCCGTGCTTTCACAACAAAAAATGCTATAGATCGCGTGACTGACACATATTCTAATAACACATATGAACTTATTTTTTGTATTGGGGATGTACTACCTGGATTTAAGGATTCTTTGATAGAATCCTACGGAAAAGAAGAAGGTGAACTTTTATTTACGGATGCTAACAGGTTTTGGGGAGGTATTGACACTACCGCTGAATTTTTCTTCCCTGTTGTACACGAAGCGATAGGTCACACAAATATACTTCTTGAATACAAGTTGGCAGATGCCCCCTCAACTTTATTGTATGTTTATCTACTTGGCGTTGTACCAACAAGGGACTCGTATCCGAATGAAACATGTGAGGACGAATCTGATAGTCCGTGTATTGACTTTACAAAAACAAAATTTAACGAATTGCAAGGACCCGAGTCATATAATCTTATACAAGGATGTGACGCCAATCAAAAGGAGGCGTATGCTATTTTTAAGAATAAATTTGGTGGAGATCTCAGAAAGGTTATCAACAATAGTAATCTTTTACAAGAGGTTAATAGATGCCCGAAACCTTGGTACAAAAAAATCAATTGGGACACTGGGTTGTTAGTTTGATATTTAAACAAAAAACAGTAAGAATAAAATGAGTTCAAGAAGAAAAAGGCGTAAACGAGGGTCTAATAAAAACCCCTGTATTCCGCTACCGATTGTTAAAGAGTCACCTCGCCGTATTCGCGTTCAACCTCCTATCCGAAAGAAACCCATTTATGTTCCTAGATGTCCCCACGACGCTTTGATTGCAGAATCTGGTATTCTCAATTGCGACGAGTGTGGAATGAGGGCTGTTTCGTATTTAGCAAGTTCTAGTGATATATTGTAAATATTTATAACTATTTACAATAGTACTTATTTTGATCGTTGTCGTAGTTTTCTACGTAGTCTCTTGAGACGTCTCATTCGTTTCTTTTTCCATTTTGCCCTCATTTTTATAGTTGTAAATATATTCTTAAACGATACTAAACATTTTTTTTGATTTATAAAGTTAATAGTTTTGGAAATATACAAAATGGTCACAATGAAGTCTCTAACAGGCAGGAAATATAAGAAAGGAGTAAAGCTTGGATCAGGAACTTTTGGAAGCGTTTTTTCCGTAACTAGAGATGATGGGTGTGCTTTCGCTTTCAAGTTGTTTTTCAAAGACACGATTGATATTGATTTGGGTGTCCTTCGGGAACTTTCAATTCTAAAGATGTTTCAAGGAACCCACCCTGGTATTATGAATCTGGATGACATTATAATGCTACCAGACGGTAACATAGGCGTTGTCATGAAGAAATACCCCCAGGATTTGGGGCTTGCTATTTTTGAAGGTACATTGAATAAACAGGACAAACGACGAATAGCAAAAAAGTTACTAGAAAGCGTAGTCTTTCTTCACGACAATGGTGTTATTCACCGGGATATCAAGCCTGACAACGTGCTTCTTGATGAAAAAATGAATCCCGTTCTCGCTGATTTCTCCCTGTCCAAGGTATTCTCGGGACTATGCTTGGAAGGAACACATACCGGAAAGATAGCAACTGTCACATACAGGGCACCTGAGGTTGTTGCTAAAAAGGTGTATGGATTCCCAGTAGATGCTTGGTCGTTGGGAATTGTGTTTTACGAGTTGTTTACGGGTATTCCAATTGCGGAGACCAAAGACAGAAAAACACTTAGTTTCATACGGAAACAGGTGACAAAGATGAAAGACACCCCATTAGGTAGAATGGTACGGGGTCTTCTTGACAAAAATCCAGTAAGCAGATGGACACCACGGGATGCGTTAACAAGCGAGTTGTTTAATGTCTGTCCAGCAACGAGACGTATATGGCGATGTTCTGACATAGGCAAGGTGTCAGAAGAAATCACCACGACATGTAAAGATATGGAGGTTGGTAAAAGAGTGACCGCGTGGGCAGCCGAGACTTACGTTCAGAAGACGGGATGTTCAGCCCATAGTGCTGTTATTTTGGCGCATAAAATGTTCGAAACAGAAGCAATGAGTATAGACGACGAAATTTATTCAATAGAGGAAATTACTATTCTCCAAAACATGTCTTTCAATCTATATGTATAATTTTAAAATGAAATATTAGTTCTTCATTAATAGTAAAGTATAAAATGTACATTTTATACTTTAGAAGTGATACAAATCCTTTTAAAATCATTGGAATATACGACACATATCAGTTAGCCAAAAATGCATGGATAGATTATGACTGGAAATATAGCGGGTTGGTAGGTCAAATCGCTAAAATCAACGCAAACACCCCAGCCACTCCATTTGCTATATACGGGATGGATAAAATATAAAGAAAATGAAAAAAAATCTAAACATGTAAATAACATAACAAAAATGTCTCCTAAACTAACAAAACAGAATACACTTGACTTTTCTTCGATAAATTTGGATCTCGTTGAGACAACGGTCAGATATCTCCGTGAAACCCAACCGGATCCCAACGAAACTATTATCGAGAAAGACATCACAGAGTCTACTCCAGGTGATCACGATCCGTGGGACAACCTGGAGAATAGGAAAGGGCTTTGTTTGAAATATTTTGACTTTATCAAGATGGATAACGATGCTGACAAATGCCAGTTGGCGTTTACATGGGTCACCGACCCAATGTTCATACATGTCTCCAAATATCTGGTGACCCAACCGGATACCAAAGAATACGATATGTATTCTCTCATCAAAAAGATGGTGATTGAGTGGAAAGACGCCCGTAAAACACCCACGGTACCACTAGCAATATACAAGAACTATTTACGCCGTTTTAATCAAGGGATCCTTGAATAGTAAACTTAAAATTGATTTAGGGAAAAGGTTTATAGTAATACTATAAGAAAATGTCTAAGAAACCAGTACTTTATAACAAAGAGACAGAAACATTTGTTTTTGATTGTCCTCATTGTGATGCACAAATACATGTGTCAGAAAAACAAACAAATTGTTGTATATTTAGACACGCTGCTATGAAGAAAAATCTAACCCAGATTAACCCACATACTCCAAAAATACAATGCGATCTTTTAGTAGAGAATGGTTTGATTTGGGGGTGTGGTAAACCATTCAAATTTCACAAAGCGAAAGACGGAAATGAAGCATACGTGGATGTATGTGAATATATATAATTTATTTAGTAGAGATTAATTATTCTTCTCTCTCCGCCTCACAATTAACACAATCACACCCATCAGGGCACATCGTATCATCTACACTATCACAATCTTCTCTCTCCGCCTCACAATTAACACAATCACACCCATCAGGGCACATCGTATCATCTACACTATCACAATCTTTTCTCTCCGCCTCACAGTTAACACAATCACAACCATCAGGGCACATCGTATCATCATGTTCGGATTCATCACCTCTTTCCTCCTCAGGCTCAGGTTCATCCTCAGGTTCAGATTCCTCCTCAGGCTCAGGTTCCTCCTCCTCAGGCTCAGGTTCCTCCTCCTCAGGCTCAGGTTCCTCCTCAGGCTCAGGTTCCTCCTCCTCAGGCTCAGGTTCCTCCTCGGGCTCAGGTTCCTCCTCCTCAGGCTCAGATTCCTCCTCGGGCTCAGGTTCCTCCTCCTCAGATTCAGATTCCTCCTCTGGTTCATCCACCGATTCCTCCACGTGTTCAGAGATATCAACTGGTTCATGTTCGGATTCCTCGTTTTCGGAAGATAGTAATACAATGCTTTGTTCTGAGTCTGAATCAGACAGTTGTGTTACAACATTTTTATTGACATCTTGTCGTATTTCTTTGAGAAAATCCTCAACTGTTTCTTCATTATCAGAAATACAACTAAATTCCTCCTGTGAATCATAAACACTGTCTGTTGTGTATTGGTCAGATGACCCACCTTCATCGCTACTGTAAACAGGTAGGTTAATTTTTCTACTAGCCTTTTTAATTCTTCTTATATAGTCTGGGTCATTTTTCTCGTCTTCTGGTTCTACATAAGAGTCGTTTTGCTGTTTCCATTTTTGTCTGAATCCTATTGGTAGATCATTTTCGGTTATAATAACCCCAATTTTCATTTTCATTGTTTCGTCCCATTTCACTTCATACCCATTTTTCTTAAAGATAGACGCTATTGTGTAACCAACTTCTTTTATCACATTTGATGTTCTTCCGTCAAATCCAAAATACACGAGGGAACTTCCTTCTTCAGACAATTCCTCCATAGTGGAGTCAATTATCTGGGCGTGTGAGAAAGCATATCCTTTGTGAGCAGGTTTTTTGACCAATCTATCTTGTAGTATATCGTTGTTACAAGTGTCGCAACAACTTTCGTTCCAACTAATTAAAATTCCCCTAGAATCACATTCGTCAAATATAACTTGTAAATTTGATCTATTGTTCATTTATATGAGAATATACTATCTTTTAAAAGCATTTATAGTATAACCTTCTTTTAATAAATGAAAACCCAACCAATTAAATACCCACGTCGTCTTACATTTCTCGCGGTCACTTACTGTGATGTATGTGAAGGCTCAGAAACTCCTGTTAACGAATATATTAATATTGTAAAACTACCCCAAGATCCTTTTCTAGGGTGGCAGACATGTAAAAGTGAAAAATGCTTATGTATAATTAACGAATGGAAAGATGCAACCACCATTTCTCAGGAAACACTGAGAGAAATACACGGGGATAACGTTATTGTTCACCGAACTTCTGGTGTAATAGAAAAAAACTGGGAAATCTTTGGAGATGCTTATATATTATCAGAAAACGATACTCGATGGATCACTGTAAGGAAACACAACTCAAAGACAACTAAATGTCTTAATATGGACGTCTTTGTTTCGTGGCAAACAACCGCGTGATTAAAAAGAATTTGAATTTTGAATCATAAACAATAATAAATAAACAAAATGACGTCTCTTAACTTGTCAGAATATTCAACCAAGTCCTTCGTCCTTCGGGGTAACACCCCCGACGATACGCGCGATCGCCGCATTGATCTCAAAAAGATGGGTGGGCGATTCAACTCTCGCCTTAAGCACCCATCTGGGGTCGGGACTCTCCCCGGGTGGATCTACCCCAGAACAAAAATCGGAACTGTAAAGGCTTATGTTTCTACCGTCAACAATGGATTCAAATCCATTGACGAGGATGGAGACGATGTGTGTGTTGAACATCCACTTGGTTTGAGTGGGAGCGACACGGAGGAGATGGTGTCCGACGCTGAGTGGGGGGATATGCACGACCACGAATTGCGCATCTTCCACCTAGAGCGTTTGTACGCAGACACTCAGACATGGATGAAGTACTGTGGGGTGACACTAGCGGTCATCTCATATTTTTTGTATTTCTAAAGAATACAATACCAATAAATCAAGAATTATATCCCGAGGGATATAATTTACTCTGACCATTACAAAAAAACGACCTCACATATCCTATTTAATTTTACCTGTAAAATCATTTAGATTTAATTATATTTATGTCTATTAAATAATGTGTGGAATCTCGTGTAGTATTTCAAAAAGCAGATCTTGTGTACAAGACGTTATTAATAATTTAAAACAGATTCAGAACAGAGGATATGATTCGTATGGTATATTTAATGGTACTCAAATATACAAAGATATAGGAAATAAAATAGAGGATCAAAATGGTTGTAGCCTAACAGACAGTAAGATTTGTATCTCACATACAAGATGGGCAACCCACGGGGGGGTTTGTTATAAAAACACTCACCCTATTATAGAGCACGGTATTGGGATTGTACACAATGGGGTCGTTGATAATGTACATAATATTATTAAAGAATACTCGGTACAAAACGAGCAAAGTGAAACAGATACAGAGATTATACTCAAACTATATATACAATTCTACAACCATACACAGGACCAAGAGCAGAGTATAAAATTAACAAGAAATATATTAGCAGGTTCAAACAGTTTTGTGATCATACATTTAGATAAATTGTACTATTCAACCGTAAATATGCCTCTTATTATTTTTAGATCTGAAGATACCGATAATGTGTACGTCACGTCTGAACCCGTTTATTGGCAAATGGATGGATACTATAAAAGAGAGATAAATTCTTACGGGGTTGTTTCTTTTGAAAATATTAAAGGGGTTTTCTACAAGGCAAACCCTCTTCAGAATAATTTCATTTCAAACCATATGTTGAGCGAAATCTACCAAGTTAATGATATAATCAAAACAAAACCAACTAAACATATAAATTTGGACACCGATGTTATATTATACGCATGTGGTTCTAGTTATCACGCGTGTCTATTATATAAAAACTACGTTGAGATCTACAGTTCTTTTAATATTAAAGTGGTTGATGCGTGCATCTATGTAAACGAAATAAAACAAATAAATAAAGAAGCGCTTCACGTCTTTGTGTCACAGTCTGGTGAAACGCGCGACATCCTTGACATAATTGACAAATTAGGAAACGTAAAAAAACTAGGTATTGTTAACAACGATAACAGTACATTAACACAATTGTGCGATAATATTATTAATATGGATACAGGGAAAGAAATGGCAGTAGCATCAACAAAATCATATATCGCATCTTTTATTAATCTTTTATATACAAGTAATTTTCCATTACAGGAAATAACCATAGACACAGGGAGATTAAAAATAGAATACATAAAAAACCTTGCATCCAGCATACACAAGTATACATCTATATTTATATGTGGATGGGATTCCGTTACTCACAATATAGCAATGGAAGTCGCACTCAAGTTGAAAGAAATATCTTATATTCACGCGGAGGCAATAACATTAAAAGGGTTGAAACACGGTCCATTTGCTTTGCTTGATAACAATTGTGGAGTAATAGTTATAGAACCTTTTGAAAATGATATCAGGGTTGATAGTATACTCTCTCAAATCGCCTGTCGGATAGACAAAAAGAATATTAGTCTACTATCAACCTGTTTTAATAAACCAGATAATTACCTAGATTATATATTAAATTCCTGTATTACAGGTCAATTACTTGCTTATTACACGGCAGTTAAACTCAACATAGATCCTTGTTTCCCCCGCAATATAGCAAAAGTGATAACAGTCTAAAAATCAAATCAAACAACATTTCTTGTATTTCTTACCACTTCCACACGGACACTTTACATTTCGCTTCACTTTTGGTATCTTTTTCTGAACACTATCCTGATTACCCTGTTTAATACTGACGCCTATGTCCCTTAGAAAGTTAACAGAATCCTGTTCCGTCATTTTAGATGGATCTGATATTTTACTAGCAAAATTCTGAACAAGTTGCATCTTCTCCGGTCCAAGATTATCTGGGCTAATCCCCAGGGATTGTAAAATAGGAAGTACTTCTTTAATGTTAAAGTCAGTCATTTTAATTATAGTCATAGTAGTCTTAAATTAAAAATGACTGACTGTGTTTTAATTTGAAAATATCTTTTTTCAAATAATAAAAAACCAGATACAATGTCCATTAAACAAATCAAACAAGTTATTTTGACAGAGCCGGTGGGAGATATGAAAGCATGTCCTTACGAAATTTTGTATAATGGAGTTTGTCCTCATCGGGATGATACTGACCACACCAGGATTTACGTTCACTATGCTAAGGTTTATCGGTCTGGGAAGATTAAGGTAGACACGTCGGGTCGTCCGATGTGTCGTTGTAATATTAACACACCTGGCCCCCATCAAAAGGAGAAGAGAACACCTGATCACCGTCGTACGTTCGCTCACTATCATTAAATCGTGAACAGTTTTGGAAAATTTAAAATGATTTTAAATTTTCAGTATCAAATTAGTAAGAAAATGCATCACCAAGATCTCAAAACTATTGTTCTCCGCAAGAATCCGGTGGACCTCCAAAAAAGTTATAAGAGGGACGGACTCACAACATCAGTCGCAAAGAACACCGCAACCCAGACCAAGAAGATTCTAGACGATAATCTAGACACCTTCAAAGTACCAAAAGTCTCACACGCTCTATGCCGTCAGATTCAGAACGCTCGTATGTCCCTTGGTCTCAAGCAGAAAGATCTGGCTAGCAAGATTAATGTAACACCTGCCGTTATTCAAACATACGAGAACGGGAAGGCTGTTCCTGACAACAAGGTGATGCAGAAACTTCGCCGAATCCTAAAGGTAAAACTTGTGGTGTAAAGAATACAACAGATATTTACATCTGTTTGTCTTTCATCACCACGACAATAATAAGGGCAATGACGGGTCCACCGAGAACACCAAGGTAAGCAAGTGCTGCCAGGATCTTGGCAACATCCGAAAGAGAATCCCAGTTCTTGTACATGTACCACCCAACACCCCCGTAAAAGATAATTGACATCAGGAATATCGCGAGGAATGCACTAACACCAAGTCCCATCACCATAGTCCCGTCTTCTGTAGCACCTTCCGCACTTTCGCCTCTCAGGTGAGCCTGAATCAGCGGTTGATTGTCCTTATATGCTTGGAGCATTAAAGGAAGAGTATATTTACCAAACATTTATTAGAACACAAGATTTTTTTTTGTTTAAGTGTAAAATATCTATTATAAAATGAAACATTTTATAATTTTGGTGGATACGTCGTATAGTATGGTTTCTCATATGGATAAAGTTGTTTCAGGTCTCAACAGATTTGTTAGCAATCTGAAAACCCAATCAAATATGCAGGTAATATACATTAGCGTTGCTTACTTTAACGACCAGTATTCTTATGTATGCAAGCAACAGAATATACATGAAATTCCTATTTTTTTGGCAGAAAATTTTAACAAGTTTGGAGCGACAAGTCTTTACGACGCCATTGGTGGCGTCGTAGAAGAATTATTAACAGATACATCGGAATGTCAGCACAATATGTTTGTCATCTCAGACGGTAATGACACGACATCCAACCTTCACACTTCACACAGCGTGGAAACATTGTGCCAACAGGCTATAATGACTGGTAAATGGACCATCACTCACTGTAGTACAGATTTATCAAATCTATCAACCGTTAAAAAAGTTAAATACGATGTTGACGAACTTGATGATTTGCTATCAAGTCTGTCTCTTTAACACTGGGTGCTCATTTGGGTAATGTTGGGGGACTTTGTGGGGACGCATATAATCCCATGATGGGTGGTGTAGTTTTGATAACACAGGTGGCTGTATTTGTTGTTTCTTTGAGTGTGCTCCGTAGGTACTCAAAGATGCGTATTGACCTTTCGTTATTTTTCCGAAAGGTTCGTTAGTATTATGACTCATTTATATAAACAAAATAAAAATCGATAATCTTTTTAAAGATTATATATATTATAATGAAAATGACTTTTAAAATCTCACCCCTTTATATCCCTCGTACTACTCTGAGGAGATCCTACAAAGCATTTTGTAAATGCGGAGACATTTGCTACGTCTACGACAAATACCGCAAAGGTGCTATATGTAGAACGTGTCGTAGATTAAACAACACCATACAGAATAAATATGGAACTGATTAGAAATAAATTTGAATGTTTCTTTGAATTTGTTATATAGATAAACAAATCATGGCTTCTTACACTTTCAAGAATATTCTTAGTGTTGAGCGGTGTAGCACAAACACCGCAACAGTAAATCTGATTAAAAACACCTTTAATACGTGGTTCCCACGCGGGTTACACACAAACCGTCCTGAGGACAAGATTATTATGTTTCTGCCGAATATGGTAACACCGTCGGATAGTCAGATTCGTCTCACTGGTGACGACAAGTTCCCCGACCCTGGTCTTCCGACTGGAATCATCAAACTATTCTGTAACGGAAACATCATTACAATCCACGAGATACAGTTTGCTACCACCACAGACTGGTTCACATATGTACCTATGTTTCGGGACTACCTAATCGAGTCTATCAAGTCTACGTGTACCGATCTTGTCAACATTGACAAGATCGGGTATGTTATCAATTGGGGATCAAGCCTATCGTCCGATATGATGGAGAACGCTATTTCAAGTGCTTGTCTTATGGACAACCGAATCGAGAAGACCCACCGATTTACACACGCACAAGTCATTGGGAATGAGATGCCACCATCAACTCACCCGACCACATCGTTTAACACAAACAATCTGAATACAACACCATCGTCTTTCAACTTTGGATCGCAGAATAACACCAAGTTCTCATTTAGTGGCACCACACCAAACCTACAAAACATGCGTTTTGCCACTCAGAATCCACAGGTTCCTTTTAGTCTGGGAGCGCCACTGAATACAACACCCAACGCTTCACAACCCTCTTCATTTACGACTCCAACGTTCGCGACACCGGCACCCAAGACCTCCACAACCTTTGGAGCACCTACAACATTTGGAGCAACGGCACCTACAACCTTTGGAGCAACGGCACCTACAACCTTTGGAGCAACGGCACCTACAACCTTTGGAGCAACGGCACCTACAACATTTGGAGCAACGGCACCTACAACATTTGGAGCAACGGCACCTACAACATTTGGAGCAACGGCGCCTACAACATTTGGAGCAACGGCGCCTACAACATTTGGAGCAACGGCGCCTACAACATTTGGAGCAACGGCAACCTTTGGAGCAACGGCACCCAAGCCTGTCACAACAATGTTCGGGGCAACGACACCTACAATGTTTGGGACCGCTACACCCAATACCCCCCAAGTCACCACATCTTTCGGTAGTCCACGTGGAATTATGTTTGGGACTGCCGCAGCAACCGCACCAACGAATGCTTTTAGTTTTGCCAAGCCAGACACCGCGACCAACGCATTCGGAACAACTGCTCCCACCAAGACAAACACCGCGACCAAAGCATTCGGAACAACTGCTCCCACCAAGCCAAACACCGCGACCAACGCATTCGGCTTTAACAACACTTCGGTAGCAAAGCCCAACGAGTTTTCATTTGGCTCGTCCTCCCAACCAGTGTTCGGAAAGGCTTCTAACATGTGGGGTTCGACTACGAATGCGTTCAAATTTTCAACCTAAATATAACTGCACAACTATGTTAAAATATATTAATTAATATGTCTGGAATAATAAATGGGTGTAATCAAATCCCCCCACCTTCGGGTGTGGAGATTTAGTGGTTTTTTTTAAATATTTACATAAATAAATTATGAAAACCAATAAAAAGATTTTTATAGGATGCGTTGTATTATTATCCCTCCTCCTCCTCCTACAATATTTTAAATCTTTTCACTATACCAGCGGTGGTACAAAATTAAGCAAGTCACCAGATGTCTTGATTGAATTTGGTACAAAATTCAATCAAGACATCTGGTGACTTGCTTGGCAGTAGCGCTCCTGTACCTATCGGACCAAACCTGCTATATGTTGACGACTCTGGGAATATGTCGTCATCCAGCAAGTTAACCGATAGAGTTTCTGTTCTCGAGAAACTGTTAACTGTCCATGACACCCGTATAAACGCTAATAAAACACTTCTTGCAAGCACCACATCCATGATGCATGGCAATAGAATAGGGCGTCTCCAACTTCAAACTGATGTTGCTACAAATTATGTTAGTTACGGTTCGAAAATGCGTATGAACAACGCATACGGTAACTTAACCACATGTACACGCGGTGCGTGTAGTGGGGTAATTGCGATGGCTGGGGGCTCAAACAACGATGCTATAGATTCTAAGTACTGGACTGTTCACAAGAGTTGATGATAAATCCATGTAGATGGGGTGAATGTGTTGAACAATTGATTACAATAATTATTGTAATCAATGTGCTATGAATCTACAAAAGAAACACAGAGACATATTTGGTATTTATCCATATTTTACAAACTTACTTTAAATTCGGATGGAGTCTTCTAATAGCATCAATAGAACGTTCCGTTGCGAAACATTGTTGATAAATCACAGGATACGCGATACCAATCACTTTACCCGAATTAATTTCGTCCCAAGATACAAAATCAGAATGGAATACAGGTGGATAACTTTTAAATAACGGCATTGCGTTAATGGTTGTTGGATAAGACCTTGCTGTCTGTTCAGCGTTCATTCCGGCGGGAATTACTTTAGGAATTTCAAAGGTCTGCCCTACAAACGTATACAGGGAACCCTTTTGTTTCTCGTACATAATCTTCAAATCCGCCATATTATTTGCCCAGTCGGGATTTAACGAAATTACATAGATTCCCTCTAGTGTTACAACACAATGAAAAACTGTATTATTGAACAATGAAGCCGTTAAGAAAGCCCAGTAATCCTGTCCTGACGGAAATCCAATAAAAACATTATGGTTCCTGTATGCAGCCTTTGGATGCGTGTGGAAATTATATCTTCCAACAACCATATCAACTGTCTCTTCTCTTGTGGCGTTTATTCCCTTATTTGCATACAACATGATGTCCCATGTAAAGAGACCATCCTGACCTATTGTTGGATTGTCTAACCAGAAAGCACCACCGACCTCTTTTTGTGTTACCGTTCCGTTAGCGTTTAAGGTTGAAGCAGATTGCGGTAATTTGGCCAGCCATTTGGCAAATGGTATATCAAACTTGGCCTGAATTGTACAGAAATTTTCAGCACCATAACCAACGTCAGTATCAATACCCGATTTCACGCTCAAAATAGAAGGTAATTGTAACGCCTTTCTCTTTGTAACTTTGGCATATTGCTGAACCATATACGCCGTGTCAGAAATAACACCGTCACGATCAATATATGATGCGTCGATATAATCATTTACTCGGTGAAGAGATACAAACCCATGTGGTAAACTCGCCTGATGATTATTACCAAAAGGATCATTAAAAGATACGAAAGGCATTTTGAAACCAAACTTGGCGTACAACGAAATAACTTTGGTAAAATGTTGATTTCTAAGATCAACCCCAGCCCATATTACCGTGTTATTAGGGAAATTTGTCAGAATACTATCCATAACAGTATCCATGAAAATAGTTCCCATACCACCTTTCTGTATAAAAAGATTGTGAAGACATACATCAAAGATACCACATATATTTGTCTGTTTGTCCCAGAGTACGTAACAATGACCGATGGACTGATTGAATTGAGATCCATTATTTAACTCTTGTAACACGTCATCTGGTGGTGTCTGAGAATATCTTGCTACCGTTGTAGTCGGTAAAATAAGTATTAATGCTCTAACAGTGTTAGGACCTGCATATGGAAGATCTGGGAAGGGTATGTATTGTTGTGATAGGTTAACTACATTATTTGTACCTAATGCGAGATTATCGCAATTTGTTGACATTGCTTTCAAGTTTGTGGCCATATTAGCAACTAGTTTACCCTTTGGTGCTAACACTCTGTCAAAATCTATAAACAATCCTGAATACTTTGTCATTTTATTAATACTAAATATTTTACCTTTATAAATTAATTGAATTATTTAAAGATGTCGTAGACAATATAAACAACACAATGTCTGTAAATCCAACAAACAATGTATATACTGGTATTCGTGGCGATGCCTTCAAGGATCTGATTATCGGACTGCTTAAACGTGCTAAACTGTCCAAAAAGTACATCAACATCCTCACCGATGACGAGAGTATGGGGCAGTGGAATACAGCATTCACCGCACAGTCAGCAAACGAGTTCAACAACCAGGAACCATACGAGAACCTAGGTGATGTTACAGCAAACAAGTTTATTATCTGGTACGCTTACAGACGTTTCCCACAACTCTTCTGCCCACTCGGGGTCAAAGTGGCTGCTCGTCTGCGAATCAACTATGGTGCTCGGCAATCCTTTTCCCAGATTGCCGACAATCTGGGCTTCTGGTTTTATATTTCCGCATCCGTAGAGGAAAGGGCAACGAAAAAGAAAGACCTTCTGGAGGACTCCGTCGAAGCGATGTGTGGTGTGGTGGAACACATCCTAGACTCGCGAACCAGACAGGGCGTTGGGAACGCAATCGTCTACGATATCCTCAAGAGTATCTTTGATGATATCCCAATCTCTCTACAGTACAACGACCTGTTCGACCCCAAGACTCGACTCAAGGAACTGTTTGACGCATATCCTGATCTCGGGACATGGGAGTGGAAAGACACCCGTGAAGAGAAACATGGATCCGGGAACTCTGTTATTCGAATGAACGTTTCGAACATCTTCCACCACCCAAAAAACAGAAACGGGTCTCGGGGACCGAGGATCTTCCTCGGGAAAGGGGAAGCCCCTCGCAAACAGGATTCCCAACAGGTCGCTGCCGAAGCAGCACTCAAAACACTCAACGCAAAGGGGTGGGTAAAGGCGATTCCCAAGGAATATGCGGCCTTCTGCTCTTTCTCAAAGTAATAAACAAGACAGTTTACCAAGTATATATAACCTATTAGGTTATATATCAAACAACGCACTTCTTCAACGTCACCATATAGATTTTAGAACAAGAAACGTCACACTCCTTTTTGTCTTTCAAACACTTAACAGCATTCTCAAAACAGTTGTCGGTGCACTTTTTTTTATCATCATATTTTTTTGTTCTTGAAACACCTAACATTTATTATAAAATTTATATCTCTATAAAATGATACATTTATTTTTTTTATTTTCAACGACATTTTCAACCGCATGCGATGTGGGTGTAATAGGGGGTGTAATAACAATTAGTGTATCAACTATCTTTTTATTAAGATTTGTTATACCAAGATCTAGTTTAGCACTAGTCAATGTATGATAGGCATTTATATCACGAGAAAAGTTAACACCGTCCTTTTCACACGAATCTATACACATCTTGTCTATTTTGTTACCAACAACAATAATATTCTGATCTTCCCTTATAATACCAGTCAATATATATTCTTTATACAATTCTATAACATTTAACAAAGAATGTCGTTCAGATACATCATAAACCAACAATATGATGTCAACCCCCGGTATATACATCTTTGTTATCATATTAAAACGGGGATCACCACTCAAATCCCAAAATTTAACCTTCGTCTTCTTTTTATAATCACGTAACACCATATAATCAACCCCAATAGTCGTAACATATTCTGGTGATAAGTTACGTGAAGTCAATCTACAACACAAATCACTCTTTCCAACGTGGGCGTCTCCCATGACTACTATTTTAATAGTAAATGAGTAGTCCATTTATAAATAGAAATCTACTATATAAATGACACAATTACTTTCTACAACGATCACTTTTGGAAAATATAAAAATGGAACAGTATCTCAAGTCCTCAAAGACCCGTCCTACTGTAAATGGCTTCTCAAACAAGAATGGTTTCAAAATAACTATGAATATCTACACAACAGAGTTTTAGAATATAAACCACGAGACTACTTTCTAACACCAGTTACGGATCCTCTGAATATATTCATTATGGATTACAAGTATTTTAATCTCATCCCATTGGATAAACTCACAATTGAACTAGAACCAGACGAGAAAAAATGCTACGAATATTATATACTTCTCGTCACAGAACTTCGCAACAAAATAATAGCAAGACAGGAAACAGATAACCAATTCAATATCAAAGCACCCAGTCGATGGCTCAAAAGATTTGAAAAAGACTACGAACTCAGCAGAACCGTTTTCAAAACATTTTTAGCATCGTACGATCTCCCAAACATACCCTATATTGTAGAGGACATCAAAAAGGAAGGTGGGATAGAATACAAAGGTGCCAAATCTTTCCTAATAGCAAAAGATAGATCAGAATGCCAAGAAGCATGGTGGGAGGCTATACTAAAACTTAAATATGGGGAAAAACTAGCAACACAGTTTAAATACGAGAAATGTATATTTGACTTTATTAATATTTCAACAAACACCATCTTCGAAGCCAAACTATCATTATCGGATTTTAACGAGAAACAATACAACAAATATTTACTAACTCTCAAGGAGTACAGAATCATATACCTCATCGGTTATGATTGTGTTATTAATATTGAAAAGAAGGAGATATACACTCTGGATAAACAAAAATATATTATCTATCAAACAAAAATACCTTTAATGAAAAATCCAAGCAAGTTTGATCTTCTAATTGAAGACTTTACTGTAATTCATGGAACGGATCTTTCCACCTTGTTTGGAGCACCTGTAACTATTACAGACCAGAATCCTCCTTCGCCTGAACGAGTTTCAATTTCTGTTCACCAATCTCCTTAGTTCTAAACAATATGAAACACCCACCCAAAACAACATAAAACAATCCTTCTAAAATAGTATGGATGTGAGTATGACCAGACTTCTTAGATTCATACAATCCATTTAATAAAATCATCATTCCAAATGCTACCATAAAATAAGAAGCAATCAATGCGTACTTTTCATCTTTTGTTATAACACTTGCTAGATCAAGACTTAGATAAGTACTCTGTAACAATAATAATAAAATCAACCCAGAACGGTGGGTAAGCAAGAACTTGAGTGGTGATTTAATAAAAGATATTAAACTTGTATGGTCGTCCAACATGGATGATGCTATGAATCCTATTGCAATTAAGTGTACAACTATGATCACAATTATTAAAATTTCGGTTGAAGTAGAGATCATTTATCTTACAAAAAAATAATTGATCTATTTAAACTTTTAACATATAATAATACAAATGGAACCCGAAAAAGAAAATGGAAATGTCGAGTATAAACTAAAACTACTGGACAAGACAACTGAAAGAATTGAGGGACTCGCTAGTCAGATGAGATATCGATGCGATGAAGGGGGTTCCGAATGTATATATAACTTGGGTGTTTCCGATGACGGTACAATGGTAGGTATCTCTGACAAAGATTTTGAAGAGACCATTATGACCCTAAATTCCGCAGCAGACACAAACAACTATACCACAACTCTGCTAACAACAACACCAACCGAAGACGGTAGGAACGTTTACGAGGTTCTAGTCCGGGAAAACAACGACAACTCGTACATTGATATCAAAGTTGCTGTCGCCGGTAGCGTAGATTCTGGGAAGTCGAGTACTTTGTCTGTTCTCACCCACGGCAAGAACGATGATGGGAGAGGATCTGCTCGCCTAGCAATTTTTAACTTTGCTCACGAGGTTAAATCGGGGAGGACATCCTCTATCGCACACCACATCCTTGGGTTTAACTCCGATGGTAACGTTGTAAACTACAGGAAGGTCGGTAAAATGTCGTGGCCAGACATCGTACAGGAAAGTAGCAAAATTATCTCTTTCTTTGACCTCGCCGGTCACGAGAAATATCTCAAGACAACAATTCTGGGTCTAGCATCTGCTTACCCCGACCTGTGCTTTATCACTGTCGGTGCTAACAAGGGTATTCTACGGATGACACGGGAGCACATCTTCCTTTGTATTACCCTCAAGATACCATTTGCCATCCTCCTCACCAAAATTGATATGGTGGAGAAAAGGCAGAATGTCCTACAGGAAACCGTGGCAACCATCAACAAAATCCTAAAATGCCCCGGTGTTCGCAGGATACCTATGAAGGTTAACACCCACGAGGATGTCATCCTGTGTGCCAAAAATGTTGCCAGCGAAAGTATCGTACCGATCTTCCACACCTCAAACGTCACTGGTGCTGGTATAGATAACGTAAAAAAGTTCCTAAACCTTCTTGGTCGTCGTGACAAGAACTTTGACCACGCATCCAAACACGTTGAATACCACGTTGACAGCACTTTCACAGTGGCTGGTGTCGGAACAGTTACAGGCGGTCACCTTCACTCCGGTACTATCAATGTGGGTGACAAACTATGGCTTGGACCCAGAGACTCCAAATACACTAAAGTTACAGTCAGGAGTATCCACTGTAAACGCGTTTCTCTACAGTCCGTTAAAAGCGGGTCGTACGTGTGTCTTGCCCTAAACAAGGTCAACAGGGATAGCATCCGACGGGGGAGTGTTATGATCTCCCTAAAAAGCCCTCAGTTGCTCACAAAGACGTTTACAGCCAACGTCACTGTAATGAAAGCACACAGTACCACCATCAGGCTAGGGTATGAACCTGTTGTACACGCAAGTTCTATCAGACAGACAGCAAAACTTACAGCCATATCTAACAAGAAAAATGGACGGGCGTCCACAAAACTTGTCAACGATAACGTTCTAAGAACCGGAGACAACGCAGACGTATCGTTTGAGTTCACCTCACAGCCAGAATACCTAAAGGTTGGGACACGCATCCTATTCGTGGAGGGGCGGACAAAGGTCGTCGGGGTCGTAGTATAAGCATAAAAATTACCTAATATAAACAAAGAATATTAGGTAACAGAACAAATTGAAATTATTTCAAGTTGGGTGTGGAAATTAAGCAACGATGTCGTTCGAACAACTCCACACAAGTATATCACTCGCCCTTGGGCATCCCGACTCTCCCAAACCATACTCCCCAAAACACCACGCCATTTTGATGGCGTGGGTAGGAGATGTCATCAACGATTACCGCAAAACCTTCTTTGACACCTATATTTTGGACTGGGAGAACATCAACGTTCTCCAAACGATCATTCTAGAATATACCGACGCCTTGATCAACAAGATCCTCAAAACCAGACATGTCGCAAACCCGATTATCCAACTCGTTGGGTGCGGGGCGTTGATCGTAGCCATCCAACACATTCTGGCAGTGGATTGGATGGGACAGGATGAATCAGGTCTTCACCGTCACTTGGTTCATATGTGTGCGAACACATACACCTGCAAGCAAATCGACGATATGGGAACGTGTATCCACAGGATGTTCGACTTCCTCCCTCACGTCACCCTCAAAGACCCCAAGAACCAAGGCATTATCGATGACCTGTTCCTAATGAATATGAAAGAGGAGACAGACTTGGCGGAACGGGAACGCACCCACAAACACGCTCTGGAACTCACCAAACACAACATCGCCCGTGTCACAAGACGCATCCTTTTAGAGAAAAGGCGGGTAAGACGCCACCGACTGGCTACCAAGAAAAGGAAAATGTTGAGACGGAAACGGGCAAACAAATCGAGGAGATTCTTCTGGAAGAATCACCAACGGTGAATTACCCTTGAAAAAAGAATCGAATTATTTCTACAATTCGTAAATTTAAGAACAGACAACATGAGTTCTTCTACTATCTTTAAGAATATCCCCGCTACCCCTCCTGGGAACAAATGGGCAGCCGTTGACGACTACATTGACTACGTGGTTGTTGACGAATATAACCGTGGTCACTTCAAAAAGTGGATCAGGGATGTGAAGAAAAAACTACCACAGACCAAGACCCTCCAAATCGTCCGAGACGTGAACCGTATGTACCCCTGGTGTTCTGATCGTCACATCTACATATCCTACAGTGTCTCTATAGCCTAATTACTGAATATGAAGCAAAAAAGCCCTTATCAAATCGGTACTCCATATGGAGGTGATTTGATAAGGGCTTTTTTGCGTCATGTTAGAGGTGAAAGAATACTTTTTTTCAACTAATTAAAAAAATATAATCTTACGGTATAAATAAAGTCTATGTTATTGGAAATATTATGCGTAACAAACTTGGTGGGACTATTCACAACTAGTTACATAATATACACATTGAAACCGATCTTCAAGGAATACGTGAAGAATAAAGTTAATATTACTGAACTTCAAGTTCAGAAAACTGAAATGTTATTATTGGATCTCAAACACCGAATGAAACAACCCACAAACATAATATATGATTAAACTTAAAAGCGTTAACCTATAATAAAATGACTTTTGATTACGATGACCTACCAGATATTGCTGGTATGAAAACATTAACAGGAAAAGAAAACCTACACATCCCAACATTTGGGTGGACACCAATTTACCAAGACGACACTGGTGATCTGGTTCTTTGTAGAAAAGACAAATTTGCCTTCATCACTTCCGACAAACTAGAAGAATACGTGGCACGAAACTGGTTAACTTTTTATCATATTACCATTCACCACAGACCCTTTACTTATCATCGTGATATTTTCATTCATTTTCTTAGATTTATTCATTTTTTTCGATATGTTCATTCATTTTCTTAGATTTATTCATAATAGAGAACTAAATTGGGAGCTGTTGAGCCACTGCTCGCTGATGGAAAAGGAGCAGTTGGAAAAATGTCGTCGTCGAACCATAGTGCGTGTCTCTTAGTTCCAGTGCTAAATCCTTCCACCCAACCCCAACTACCTGCCCACGATGAATCGTGATTTTCCCAATTAATTAATAGATTAGATGTTCCGTTGTAAGTAAAATTAGTATCAAACTCATTCTTTATAAAACCACCTGTCCCTATATTGGGGCTAAAATTAAGAGTTGAAAATTTATTCTTAACCGTAGTAAATGTTGGGGCGAAACCACCATTCACATCTGCATTATCTATATCGGCAGGTGATGGAAATGCTGAACCTGAAATATGTGCCATTTTTATTAATTGATCATTTGCTGTATAATCTGGAGCCCAGCCCTCCCATTGAAAAGCGATAGCAGTGATTTGTTTATTTGCTACGGCTGTTAATTCACTGGCGAGATAAATAACCGATGATTGTGAGTAATCATACTGCCCGTACAGCATTAGACCAACTAAATTTTTTGTTCCACTACCTATTTGAATATCTGCTGGTGCACTAACTGATTGATTAAAATTTAAATATAAACACGGCATATTTATAATATATATTTTTTTATTTCTTTCTTACATTTTTAAATACTTATTCCGTAGAATAAAGGATTGTCATTGAGGTCACGATTTCGTCAGCGGTTCTACACTTATCGGCTGTTAATAAATGGATATAGTGTTGAAGTTTCATATGTCTAAAACGTATACGCACACACACACACGTGCCGCCCACATGTTTCAACATTTCTTCCGAATTTTTGTAACGGATATCCGTCGTTTCTTCTGGAAAATCTGAAAAAACAACAGTTAGTTGACTTGGGAAAAAAGAATATATTGAATTTAGTTTGAACTTATCAAACTAAATTAAACACACCCTTCATAAAATGAAAAAATCAACATTAATTTAAAAAAAGTAAACCAGTCACCCGGAGAAACGTCGGTCTTGGGCGAAGCAACCCATTCCAAAACAATATAGTTGACAGCGGCTAAACCTGTGTATCGTGTTGCTTTCTACCCCGACACTAGGTGAAAGAATACTTTTTTTCAACTAATTAAAAAATTATAATCCTACGGTATAAATAAAGTCTATGTTATTGGAAATATTATATGCTGTTAACGTGATCGGACTATTAACCAATGGTTACATCATTTACAAACTTAGACCAGACTTCAAGGAAAATGTGAAGAATAAGGTCAATAATACAGAACTTCAAGTTCAGAAAACTGAAATGTTATTACTGGATCTCAAACACCGAATGAGACAACCCACAAACATAATATATGACTAAACTTAAAAAGTCATTCTTCATAATAAAGAATGACTTTTGATTACGATGACCTACCAGATATTGCTGGTATGAAAACATTAACCGGACAAGAAAACCTACACATCCCAACATTTGGTTGGACACCAATTTACCAAGACGACACGGGTGATCTGGTTCTCTATAGAAAAAACAAATTCGCCTTCATAACTTCCGACAAACTAGAAGAATATACAATAACAACAATACCAGACACAGATTTACACGACCTTGCTGAAGAACTAAACGATTCTTACCACGAGTGGAGAACTAAATTTGACATATGCTGGTGGGATAAAAAAAATAAACGACCCATTAAAAAAGCAATTTGGTACAGACACTAAAATTTTATTATATACTATAATAAAATGAATTCGTCTGTAAATTTCGGATTACTAGTGCTTCTCTCCTTTATTATACTCGGGGTTTCCCTGTATTTTTATAACAGAATTGACACTTGCTGCCCAAAGAAGGAGAAATACGACCACAATTGTGGTCGTTGTTACTATAAGGATTATAATGGGAGTATTCCTTATTGTGTAGAAGATTTAAGCTATCTCGGAGACCCTGAATGCCAGGCTGAATGGGGTTGGTAAACTTTAGTTAATATTATATAAATTTTATATCATATTAAACACCATTCACCACAGACCCTTTACTTATTCACAATCTGTCGCAAAATCTTTTAAATAAAAATCACTTTGGTAATAAAGAATGAGTAATATATCATTTAAAACACATAGGGTGGATGCTAATAACAGAGCTACATATGGTGTTGATGGACCAACTGGTTTCACTGGCCACACTGGCCACACTGGCCATACTGGCCACACTGGCCACACTGGTTTCACTGGTTTCACTGGCTACACTGGCTACACTGGCTACACTGGCTACACTGGCTACACTGGCTACACTGGCTACACTGGTTACACTGGTTACACTGGTTACACGGGATTTACAGGTTATACGGGATTTACAGGCTACACTGGTTACACTGGCTACACAGGTTATACAGGCTACACAGGTTATACAGGCTACACTGGTTGTACTGGTTACACTGGTTACACTGGTTACACGGGATTTACAGGTTATACAGGTTATACAGGATTTACGGGATTTACGGGATTTACAGGTTATACAGGTTATACAGGTTATACGGGTTATACGGGTTATACGGGACCGACTGGTTACACTGGTTACACTGGTTACACTGGTCCTGCTGGTCCTGCTGGACAAATTGCTGGTTACACTTGGAAATGGAACACAATGGTGGATTTTAATGGGGGGGTAGGTGAACACTATGTAGGCTACGATAACAATACTAGACGTTTACTTCTATCAGGTGTTACATCAACTGGAACGACTGTTACATCTCGTATTTCAAAATGGGGTATATACAGTGAATCGACACAAGTCAAAGGGTTTCTTTTTATAAAGAAAATTGAAGACCCGACAAAATTTACTATTTTTTCGGTTAAAGACAACATACCGAACCCAAATATTATCAATGAAAGAGGTTTACTAATTGAGGATGATGTCGTCAATTCTATGGGACCCGGGGATCTCGATAAAGATGATGTGGTGTCAGTAACATGGTCTGAGAATGGTTAAACTATAAAAAACAATTATGTTTTTTTCTAATGATCTACATAATTTGTTGGAAAGTCTGGTGTAAAATATTAAATGTAAAAGTTCTTATACTATTTAATAATCCATCCAAAAAATGTTACTGAAAAAGAAGAGTATTTATTAAAAAGACAGACATGTCTGTCTTTTTAGAATATGAACATTAGAAATAAAAAAAACCCGGATAATAAAGAATGAGTAAAATATCATTTAAAACACATGGGGTGCGTGCTAATAACACAGGAACAGTTGGACCAACTGGTCCAACTGGTTACACTGGATTCACTGGTTACACAGGGTATACAGGGTATACAGGGTATACAGGGGTGACGGGGGTTACAGGGTATACAGGGTATACAGGGTATACAGGGTACACAGGGTATACAGGGTATACAGGGGTTACAGGGTATACAGGGTATACAGGGTATACAGGGTATACAGGGTATACAGGGTACACAGGGGTGACGGGGGTTACCGGACCACAAGGTCAAACAGAGGGTTTAATATATAAGTGGTTTAATCTAAGTGATATTAATATCAGACCAGGGTATTGTGAAGTTTCTTCCGCCCGCGACAGTATAACTTTATCGGATTTTGATGTATACAATAATGATGTGAAGAATTATATTCATGAATGGGCCAGTACCAGTACAGCAACCCACTCTAATCCTAAAGGTCGTTTGATAATTAAGTCGGCTATTGGGAACCATTTTATGGTGTTTACAGTTCTCCTTACCGGTACTTCTTTAGTCGGTAAAACAACCTTCGCAGTGACTTTGGAAGTAAACTCTTTAGATTTTCAACCAGATGAATATATTAACATAACTTGGCGAGAAAATAAATGAAATTATATACTTTATTTAAACTGAATTCTATACTGTTGATTTATGTTTAATTCAAACATAAATACAATATCAATCTCATGTTAAAATAAGAAACCAAAAAAAAAACAAATAATAAAGAATGAGTAATACATCATTTAAAATAAGTAAGGTTAATACTAAAGGTGGGGGTATAGGTGTATCTGGTGCTATCGGTTACACCGGTTACACAGGTTACATTGGATTTACAGGTTATACGGGTTTCACTGGTTATACGGGTTTCACTGGTTATACAGGTTACACTGGTTACACTGGTTACACTGGTTATACGGGCTACACAGGTTATACGGGCTACACAGGTTATACGGGTTACACTGGATTTACAGGTTACACTGGTTACACTGGTTACACTGGTTACACTGGTTACACTGGTTACACTGGTTACACTGGTTATACTGGTTACACTGGTTACCCTGGATTTACAGGTTACACTGGTTATACTGGTCACACTGGATTTACAGGTTACACTGGTTACACTGGTTACACTGGTTACACTGGTTACACTGGTTACACTGGATTTACAGGTTACACAGGTTACACTGGTTATATGGGATTTACTGGTTACACTGGCTACACAGGTTACACTGGATTTAATGGTACATACGGGCAATCATCTGGGTTATATTATATGTGGGACCCAGAATCTAATGTAGGAAACCTGGAAGAAGGACATTTACGTAGTGACACATCCACAAACCCGAATTCTTTACTTTTATCGAATTTTGATGCTAATGGAACAGATGTATCAGCCTATATTGGAACATGGGGTTCTTACAGTTCATCTATTTTAACAAAAGGGCATATGATTATAAAGAAGACGATTGATCCTTCCAAAATTTATATTCTAAAAGTGAAGGGTGCACCCGATATTTCTGGCGGAACACATGTTCGTTTACAAGATTCCGAAGCATTAACAATTTCTCCTGACTTCTCAGAACACGATTATATTAACATAACGTGGCACGAAACTGGTTAACTTTTTATCATATTACCATTCACCACAGACCCTTTACTTATCATCTTGACAATCTTATCACAAAAATCTGTTTCCTTACCGTTAGCACATTTTGTAATAGCCATCGCTGTCTCCATAAAATTAAACTCTTCCATCTCACTCTCCGTATAACTATCAGACAACTTCTCATAATGCTCCTGACTCAGACTAAAACTACGATCCTTCAACGCTTTACACAACTTTACCATCATCTTACGAAACCCACCATCCTCTATTATATCACCATCCTCGTTCTTATACTTAATCTTATTCCGTGCCGTATCAACACACACAACCTTATCCTTGAAAGGAAACTCAAGAGCGTATTCAGCATACCCTTCTATACCTTTCACGTGATGATCCAGAGTTAGATTTATAACATTGTCGGTCAAATCACTCTCCAACAACGGTGCCATATTCTTAATGTAATTGTTAATTTGGACGTTCTTAGTGTTGGTTGTGGGTCTCTTCACAGCAGTTGTAGCGAGATTATCATACCTTGTTTGGAGATCCGTTAACATTTCCCTTAATAACTCCTTTTCCTTCCTTTCGAGTTTAAGATCACTCTCAAGTTTCTCTATTCTTTTATTTGTATTCGTTTCTCTACACGTTTTCATATGCCTGTTATAATTATATTTATTTGTGAGTATTTTAGCACAATTTTTACATTTATGCGTTTCATCGGTATCAACGCCTTGTAATTTCAAGCAATATTTCGTACGTTTTTGGTGTATTTGTAGGTTCTGTTTATTCGAAAATTCATTACCGCAAAAATTACACTCCATTTTATTAATAATATCATTCATCTTTAAGTCTTTATTCATCATTAAATGATGAATAAACAAACACCCCCCATACTCTAGTTATCATCATTAAATGATGAATAAAGACAGAGCATAAAATGATGATATTTGATGAATATTGATGAATATTGATGAATATTACAGGCTCGTAGCCTTGATTTAGCGATTTATAGTTTGAATAAACAACATTTGTGTTGAGTTGGATGTATATATTTCATTTTGGACAAAAGTCGGAAAGTCGCAAATCCGTACTTTCCGACTTTTAAAATCCCGACAGATTGTATATTATTATTCATTAAAAAATTCTACAGATTTCTTTATGGTATTTGAAAATAATTCAATCTCCTCGTCCTCCGGAAGAATAAATCTTTCACGATTTGCTTGTTCTCGGTAAGCACTTAGAAACTTAAACACCATATTTTCTACACACGACATTGTTTCAGCATCATTACACTCCTGATAATAAACGACTTCGTGTTCATCTGATTTATTGTATGTAGATAACCTTGATGTTAAATTAGTAGCCTTACCCAGAATATACCGTCTTTCCTTCTTCATTAATCTAGTAGTGAGAATGTAAATAACATTTCTTTCGGTGTACTGAACACGGGGTTGTGATTTTACATATTTTTTTGTGAGATGTTGTATTTTGTTTTTGTTATTCTTATTTTCTGTCTGAAGTTTCTTAAACTCGTCTTCGTCTGGTAACAATCGAAGTTTACAATCTTCCTTGTATTCTATACCATGAGAAATAACCAATTTAGAGAGATTGTCATATCTTTCCTGTAAATCTTTTTTATCTACCCTTAATTCTACTATCAAATTATTACAATTAATAAGTTGATTTGTTAACTCTGCCAACTCTGTTGAAGTTTGTGTTTTTTTACAGGTTTTTACATGTCTATTATAGTTATACTTTTTTGTAAACGAACTATCACAATGTTCACATGTGTGAGAACCAATATCAGTTTTTCCTTGTATTTTCAAGCAATATGATGTTTTTCTTTGGTGGGAATTAAGGTTCTGTTTGTTAGAGAATTCATTATTACAAAACTCGCAGATCATTTACATATAAAAAAAATACACCTTTAAGTATGTAATACTCTGTATCAGAGTATTACATAAGAAATAATAGTTGATATTTGGTTTATACAATCTCCTCCTCCTTTCCTTCCGGAATAGACACAAGCGGTGTTTTGCACCATTCCTCAAATTTCCTTTTCTTGATCCTCCCGTTGTATTTGTATGCGTACCCCTTTTTGATACTTTCCGACTTTTAAAAATTTTACAAATTTATAGTAGATTTGTTAAGAAATAATAGTTGATCTTTTTTATACAATTTCATCCTTTTCCGGAATTTTACATCAAACCTTTAAAATATAAAAAATCACATTAAATAGTAAATAATGAATGTTACGTTTAGAATCACAAAAACAACATGTAAAGTTGGACCTATAGGTCCAACTGGTTACACTGGTTTTACAGGTTTCACTGGTCCAACTGGTTACACTGGATTTACAGGTTACACTGGGTACACTGGATTTACAGGTTACACTGGGTACACTGGATTTACAGGATTTACAGGTTACACTGGGTACACTGGTTTTACAGGTTTCACTGGTCCAACTGGTTACACTGGATTTACAGGTTACACTGGTTACACTGGATTTACAGGATTTACAGGTTACACTGGGTACACTGGATTTACAGGTTACACTGGATTTACAGGTTACACTGGATTTACAGGTTACACTGGATTTACAGGATACACTGGATTTACAGGATACACTGGATTTACAGGATTTACAGGTTACACTGGCTACACTGGATTTACAGGTTACACAGGTTACACTGGATTTACAGGTTACACTGGATTTACAGGTTATACAGGATTTACAGGATACACTGGATTTACAGGATACACTGGATTTACAGGTTATACGGGTTATACTGGATTTACAGGTTACACTGGTTACACTGGATTTACAGGTTACACTGGTTACACCGGATTTACAGGTTACACTGGATTTACAGGTTATACGGGTTATACTGGATATACAGGTTATACGGGTTACACTGGATTTACAGGCTACACAGGTTATACCGGTTATACTGGCTACACAGGTTATACTGGCTACACAGGTTATACTGGTTATACAGGATACACGGGTTATACAGGTTATACAGGTTATACTGGTTATACAGGTTATACGGGTTATACAGGTTATACGGGTTATACGGGTTATACGGGTTATACAGGTTATACGGGTTATACGGGTTATACAGGTTATACGGGTCCGGCGGGACCACGTGGTGAACTTTCTGGGTTATATTATAAATTCTTGACGCCGGGTGACGCCCCACTCACTGTACCTAGTCAGTATTTACAGTTTGATACAAACGGGGTTTTAATTTTGTCAGATGTTGATGCCAATGGTGCTAATGTGAAACTTTACGTTAATCAGTGGGGAACTATCAGTACATCTGCTAGTATTTTGGGTCATGTTATTATAAAGAAGTCTTCTGATCCGTCAATATTTGTGATTTATTCAATTAGTAACCCTATTTCAATTGAGTCTGGTCAAACAGAGTTTGCTAGTGCTCTACTTTCGTCAAACGGAACACTTGTTGGTAATGATTTTGTAAACATAACTTGGCACGAGACCGGTTAGATTTAGTAAAATTAAATATAGTTATTTAATTTCTAATCAGACGAGGGTACATACCAGTCTTCAAATTTTCTTTTCTTCCTACCATTATATTTGTATGCGAATCCTTTATTAATTATTTGTTGGTTAATACTTATTTCGTCTTTTTCGGATGTGTATATTGTTCCTAGCATCCGCCCGCCGTATTTTCCCCACTTTCCGCAGTTAATCCACAGAACTTTTCCTAATATAAGGTCTGAAAGCCATTCTGTTGCCTGTAGGGCTACTTTCTTTTCAGGTAGATTTTTGGTTCTTTTCTCAGGTCCATCTATTCCTATTAGTCGACATTTTACTTTGTATCTATCGCCTTTCATTGTGACAATTATGGTGATCGTGTCAACATCATATACATCTATTACTTTACATTTACATGATAATCCTTTTAGGGAAAACCATGGTATATTTTCGTCGTTAACTTGTTTAATCATCTTTTATTATTATAAACTTAATAATAATAAAATCGGAATAATAGGTCAGTCATAAATAGAGGCTGTTGATTTTTTTGTAATTAGTACAAAAAAATATACCTATCAAGATTCCAAAGCCTTTTTTTTCTGTATTAATTTATTACATTTTGTTATACCATTTTGTACTAATTTGATAGCTTCTTTGTGACCCTTGTCCGAAAGTTCTCTATAGCATTTGTCTGAGAATGATATTCGTCTATCCCTACATTCTTCTAATAAATCACGCATTTTTATTAATTCTTTTGTAGTGAATGTATTCTTACATTTCCGAGTGTTGTTACAAACTTCTTTATATTTCTTATATAAAGAAGAATGTGTTTTCTTTCCGCAATATAGTTTTGATTTAAATATTTTTTTCCATGTTTTAACCATTGTATTTGCTATGTTTTTATGAATTCCGCACACACATTTGTCCATTTCGCCTACATAATATGTAGCACTAAATCGGCACTGATCACCACTGTTTGTATACATTTGGCACTGTTTTCCGTCGCAATTTTTACGTTTTGTATACATTTACTGTATGCAATTATTAATATTATTTAATTTAAATAATATTAATATTATTTAAATTAAACGGCACCACCACCCGTTGATATATTATTAGATTTCCCGGTGTATACACCTTGTAATAGGACTTTACGTTGTGGTTTTAACATATGATAAATATAAGAGAATATAGGGAACATCACTTCTGTTGGCTTGAACTTGTGTGACAAACCTATAACAAGGAGTTGAACGCAAAATAATAACCAAGCGAGACCGATGTAACCCTTTGTTGGATTTTTGAACGGGTCACGGGTCACTGCCTTTTTGTATTGATTGTACGCAATAATTAGTACTATAAGTGATATAATCATTTATAGTACGATAACAAATTTTATTTAAACCAATTTTCAAAATGGTCAGAATTATTTACGATAACCTGAACAATATCTGTCAAATAAATAGTTTTGTCTTTTTTCGTCTTTTTCCCTTTCTTTTTTGGTTTTTCTTTGTTTACCAGGGCTTTTAACAGGGATTTCATTTCATCCTTGTCATATTCACAGTTGATTTCGGGGAGTTGATCCTCAAACTCTTCCGAATTCTCCCATCCCCATGGGTGGTCTCTCGTGAAGTCCTTTAGAAAATCAAGTGCTTTGTGACCATTCCTCATATACACCTCGTGTCTATCGTCGTCCTTGGAATCCCGAGATTCCAATCCTATATCAATACCGAGAATGTGCATAATCGCGTATGTCTGACAGAACCCATGACTGTGGTCTTCTTGGAAACCCAACCCGATGGCATTACTGAACCCGGCTGTGTCTGGATAACCATTGACCATAATACCCTGATCGTCTAGTCCGTAAAAATGCACCCCAATATTCTCTCCAAAATCCTGGACATACAATCCGGGTGGGTACTCTTCAAGAAGTTTTTTCCTGTTTTTAGATAGTGTGTTGAATTTCTTCTGAAAGGTCCACCAGTCAGCGTCCGGTCGTATTGTATATGTTTCAGGGTCTACCTGAGCACTGATGTTGGTTTTTAGTATCCCATAATGGTCCAGATAGGTCCCTGATGATACAGTGTCCGTAACCATACCCACCAAGTGCCAATAAATACATTCGTCTTGAATTTGAAAGTTCATTTTGCTTTTTACTTAGAGAATATAAATATATATCAAATTAAAATTTGTTTAGAATTGTAAACAAATTTTAATTTGATATATAGTTGATTTTTTTTGTGATCTACTGATAAGAGGGGTAGATCATGCTTTCTCTAGCAACAGAACTTGAATATAAGATTATTGGCTTTCTACCAGCCAACCCAGCACTCCACTTGGTGTGTAAAGAGTGGAAGAGCGAAGTCCATTTTATTCGGAAGAACGCAGTCGACGTCATTTCCAACTGGTACAACACCAAGAAGTGTGGGTTTGGGTCGGAGTACGGAAATTATGAGTCATTGGAAAACTGGGTAAGGTTTATGCTTGTACACGAAAATGTATATTCCGACATGCATCGGTTCATTGACATCCCAGAGGAAATGATGAAAATAAACCCCCGTATTGGGGATCACCTTGCCAGTTTACCACCGGTGCATAAACGCACTAAGCGTATTACACGGGATTGGATTTTGGGACTGGACGACGTGGTGTTTGACGACTTGGTTGACTTGATGTAAGGACCCAAAAATATGTTTAAAATATTATTAGAATCGTAATAATATTTTATTTATCTATTATAAATGAGTCAAAATATTAAACCACCTATTAACATGACAGGTGGGTTGATAATCGCAATAGTCGTTGCTATTATTGTATCTGTTGTATTTATAGTACCTGCGTGGAAGAAGAAACCTGTACCTCCTCAACCCACTGATCACGATTGTAAGAGGGATCTAGATTGTAAGGAGAACTTGACGTGTCTAAATGCTAAGTGTACTCTAGTTACAAAACCTAAAGGGTTTCCTTGGATAGTTTTGGGTATTTCATCCGCGTTTATCTTATTCTCGTTGATGGCTTATTCCCAAGCCATTCTTAAAACTACACCAACTGGTTTAAAACAGGCTGTTCAAAAGACATTGCTGTATAAGTCTGCTTTGGTGCTTGTAGTTATAGTTTCTATGATAGCAATAATATTCTTTTCTTGGAAAGCGTATACTCGTGTTTCATGTCCTGACAAGCCTAGGGATATTTGTCCACCCGGTCAAGTACCCTTGTGTAGTAATAACACTGGTCTATCATGGCAGTGTGTACCTGCCGGGGATGTGTGCGGGGATGATCAGCCTAAATGTGTCAAAGGTGTTGCCGAGTGTAATCCGTCAACATTGAAATGGGAGTGTCCCGAAAAGATATGTGATCCATCCCCGCCAAAGAGTTTGGTGTGTCCTGTTAAGAAGGGGGGTGTTGATTACAAACCCCGGTGTGATTCTGGTACTAGGTTCGAGTGGATCTGTCAACCGGGATGCGATCCTCATGATCCGGGTACAATATGTGCCAGTGGGAAGCACCCTGGGTGTAATGTGGATACTAATTACAAGTGGGATTGCGTCACTAATTCTTCAGATGTGTGCGGTACTACAATAAAACCCAAGTGTGAGGGTGCTATGTGTATTGATACAGACAAGGGTTGGGATTGGAAGTGTCCTGGTGATTTAACTCGGGCGGATGTTATTAGAATGAATAAACTCGTTTGTGAGGATACCATTATAGACGAAGATACCAAAAAGCCTATAAGTGTATGTTTTACAGATAGCACACTTGCTATCCCTATTTTCCCCACGATTGGACACGATTGTACCAACGAGAACGCGACGCAGTCTCTCGGTAAGGATCTGGATAACATTTTGGGGAATCCGTCGGGGAACATGACAACTAACAATAAGACTTTCCAACCGACCGATGAAAGCAAGCGTATTTATTATCAACCCGATAACACCAGACCCACCCTGTGTGTTCTTTCCGATAATCTTAATTACAAGTGTCTAAAGGGTGGGAAATTTATCCAAGATAAGAAAAATATATCAAAGACGGGGAAGTGTGATTGTATCGCTCCTTGGAAGGGAGGTGTTTGTCAGTTCTCTGATGCAACTACATGTGTTGGACACGGTACTGTTAATGAGGCTGGTGCGTGTACATGTGTTGCACCGTGGAAGGGAGCAC
>Ga0209425_10000498_pt1 | contig 47833 bp, 43 predicted proteins | sample COG_05_FD_184749 | JGI IMG/M metagenome (GOLD analysis project Ga0209425, IMG submission 184749) | Pelagic Microbial community sample from North Sea - COGITO 998_met_05 (SPAdes) (version 2) | ecosystem: Environmental > Aquatic > Marine > Neritic zone/Coastal water | place: Helgoland, sampling...
GTTCTTCCACCAACATTATTTGGTCCTCTTTCGTCCCACTTTGCTGCGATTGATTCACCAGGCACAATATTTTGTCTGACACTTCTAGCGTTGTTTAATTCTTCTTGAATCTTGTGGAGTTCATCAAACATTGGTCTTCCGGTAATTGGATCCATAGACCATTTCCATAATTGTTCAAAATATTGATTGGGTGGAAGACCTAAACTTCTTCTTTCATTTTTAGAAAGACGATATATTTCATCTTGCGAATTATTTTTTAAGTTATAATCATGAAAAGATCTGGCAATAGTAGTGGATATACTATCATAACTTAAAAGCATAACAATTAGTAATGCAGACAATGTCAATAAGTATTTTTTATATCTAAAAATAAAACTCATAATTATTTCTTATCGTAAATATACAAATTTGTTACAAATTAAATAGCCACTTTACCTTTAATGTGTGGATGTGGATTGTAATTCAAAATTTCAAAATCTTCAAATTTAAAATCAAAAATATCAGTAACTTTTCTTTTTATTTTTAAAACTGGCAATTTTCTTATTTTTCTAGAGGATTGAAGGTTTAGTTGATCGATATGATTATTGTAAATATGAGCATCTCCAAAAGTGTGAATGAAATCTCCACTTTCATATCCACAAACATGTGCAATCATTTCAGTTAAAAGAGCATAAGATGCTATATTAAAGGGAACTCCTAAAAAGATATCTGCGCTTCTTTGATATAATTGGCAAGAAAGTTTGTTGTTATGAACATAAAATTGAAAAAAAGCATGACACGGCGGAAGAGCAGCTTTACCATCGGCAACATTTTCTTCAAAACTTTTGTTGGTATTGGGAAGAACGCCAGGGTTCCAGGCAGTTACAAGCATTCTTCTACTGTTTGGATTTGATTTTAACGCTTCAATTACATCAACAATTTGGTCAATTCCATTGTTGTTCCAGTTTCTCCATTGAAACCCATAAACAGGACCTAAATCTCCATTTGAATCTGCCCATTCATCCCAAATTTTAACTCCATTTTCATTGAGGTATTTAATATTGGTATCTCCTTTTAAAAACCACAACAGTTCGTATACAATGGACTTTAAATGAAGTTTTTTAGTAGTTACCATTGGGAAACCCTCTGACAAGTCAAATCTCATTTGATAACCAAAAACACTTTTAGTTCCTGTCCCGGTTCTATCTGATTTTTCATTTCCAGATTTTAAGACATGATTAACTAAATCAAGGTATTGTTTCATAGATTAATTTTTCAAGCTAAAAATATAAAATAATAGACATTACAAAGAGTAAAATATTAAGAACTTTATCAAAAAATATTAACCAATAATCATTCCAGCAATTGTAGCGGAAAGAAGTGAAGCTAAAGTTCCCCCAACAACTGCTAAAAATCCGAATTTTGATAAATTTTTACGTTGTTTTGGTTCAAGCGCTCCAATTCCTCCAATTTGAATTCCTATTGAGGCAAAATTGGCAAAACCACAAAGCATGTAAGTAGCCATTATAATGGATTTTTGATAATTTAAATGTACGGCACTAGTTACATCTTTAAGACTAGAAAGCTGGATATAGCCTATAAACTCACTCGCTGCTAATTTTATACCTAAAAGTTGTCCCATTAGAGTGACATCTTCACTGGCTACCCCAATCAGCCACATTATGGGTGAAAATAAATAACCCAATAAAAATTCAAGAGAAAGTTTATCATAAACCGAATGGTTGCTAATTAATTCATTTATGTATAAAATACTTCCCAATCCATCTAACATGTAATTTATCATGGCAATGAATGCTAGAAATACCAAAAGCATAGCAGCAATATTGGCAGCTAATTTTAGACCCTCAGATGTTCCGTTTGAAATAGCTTCAAGAAAGTTAGATCCAATTTTATCTCTTGGAATTTTCAAATCTGTATTGACTTTACTAGTTTCGGGATATAATATTTTCGAAATAACAATTGCACCAGGAGCAGCCATCACAGACGCTGTAAGAAGGTGTTTAGCATAAAATATTTTTAGTTCAGGGTCATCCCCTCCTAAAAATCCAATGTAAGCTGCCAGGACACCACCGGCAACAGTTGCCATCCCACCAATCATTACTAGAAGAATTTCAGATTTTGACATTTTCTCTAAGTAAGCTTTGATCATAAGAGGGGATTCTGTTTGGCCAAGAAAAATATTACCAGCAACACTTAAGCTTTCTGGACCTGAAACCCCTAAAACTTTTGATAGTACTATCGCCATGAGCTTAACAACCTTTTGTATGATTCCAAAATAAAATAAAATGGATGTTAGTGCAGCGAAAAAAATTACTGTTGGTAAAATTGAAAAAATAAAAACATTTCCAAAATTATCAATACTTACCAAATCACCAAAAAGAAATTTAGTTCCTTCCATTGTAAAATCAAGAATTTTAACAAAAATTTTACCTGCGTATTCAAACATTAATTTTACCCAAGATATTTTTAGAACTGCTACAGCTAAAATAATCTGTAGAATTAATCCAAATGATGCTGTTTTCCAATTAATTGCTTTTCTGTTATTACTCAATAAAAAAGCAACAAAAATAAGTACACTCATTCCAATAAGTCCTCTAAAAAGACTTTCTAATGAAAACCCTTGACTCAGAATGATTTCTTTATTTTGCTCAAAAAATGACAGATTGAAAGCTTTTAAAATCAAAACTTGAATGTTGTTAATCATTATTTTCTTTTATTAATTTCATCTCTAAGGTGAGCAGCAAGCTCATAATCTTCATTTTTTACCGCTATGGCGATTGCTTTTTCAAGTTGTTTGATAGAAAGTTTAGTATAATCAACTTTTTTTGAAAGGGTATCTTTTTTTGTTTCTTTGGCTTTAGTGTTTTTATTTTGGTCGGGTGTTAAAATTATACCTGCTTTTTCTAAAACATTTTCGTAGGTAAAAATTGGTGAATTAAATCTGATAGCTAGAGCAATGGCATCAGATGTTCGGGAATCAATAATTTCTTCAATTTTGTCTCTAACACATATCAAACTTGAAAAAAAAACCCCATCAACAATTTTGTGAATAATAACTTGCTTGATTTTAATTTCAAAACAATCAGAAAAATTTTTAAATAAGTCATGAGTTAATGGCCTTGGAGGTCTGATTTCTTGTTCCATTGCAACAGCGATAGATTGCGCTTCAAACCCACCAATGACTATTGGGAGTTTTCTTTCGCCGTCCTTTTCATCAAGCAATAAAGCATAAGCGCCATTATGAGTTTGACTGTAAGAAACACGGTTAATAGTTAAGCGAATTAAACTCATAAATTAAGAGAATTGGAATCTCTAAATTAATAAAATTATTATGAGTTTTGCGCTTTAAATGCTTTCAATTTTTCATTTAATATTGGAACAACTTGAAAAGCGTCTCCAACAACTCCATAATCAGCTGCTTTGAAAAAAGGAGCCTCCGGGTCATTATTAATAACAACTTTTATTTTGGAGGAATTTATTCCTGCTAAATGTTGAATAGCGCCAGAAATTCCAATAGCTATATAGAGATTGGTTGCAACAGGCTTACCTGTTTGTCCGACGTGTTCACTGTGTGGTCTCCAGCCCATATCAGAAACAGGCTTTGAACAAGCAGTAGCGGCACCTAATGTTTCAGCAAGATCTTCAATAAGATTCCAATTTTCGGGACCTTTTAATCCTCTGCCTCCAGAAACAACGATATCTGCATCGGCGATGGAAATTTTTCCCGAAACTTTTTCTGTTGACTTAACTGAAATACTTTTGTCTAATAATATTGGATTGAAATCCTCCTCGATTCCCTTACCCTCATTTTCTTTGATTCCATAGGCATTACTTGATAGACCTATTAATTTAAGGTCAGAATTAATTGTTGAATCACAAAAAGCTTTGTTTGTGAATGAGGTCCTTTTAACAGTGAATGGATTTAAATTACTTGGTAGTTCAACAACATTGCTTAAATATCCGGCATCAAGTTCAACAGCAAGTAATGGAGCCATATACCTGGAATTAACACTGCTGCTCAAAACAACACAATTAGCATTTATACTTTTTGCTACTTGTGCAGTTACATTAGCTATAATTTTAGCATCAAAATTATCCAATTCAATATTAGATATTTTAATTATTTTATCTGCACCATATTTTTTTAATTCACTATTATCATTAGTATTGAAAGTAAGAACATGACAATCAACGTTTAATTTTTTAGCAAGAGCACTTGAATATGAAACTATTTCAAACGCATTTTTTTTAATTTTTCCCTGAGAGGTTTCGATGTAGGCTAATACAGACATATTTTTATTTTTTATAATACTTTAGCTTCGTTGTGAAGCAAATCAATTAATTGATCAATTTCTTCTGATGACACAAGTTTCACTTCTTGTCTTGGTTCAGGCTTGTGAAATTTAATAGAATTAGTTCTTAAATCTTGGTTGGAGCAAGGAACTACATCAAGAGGCTTTTGCCTTGCTTGCATGATACCTCGCATATTTGGTATTCTAAGATCACTTTCTTCAACAAGACCCTTTTGTCCACCAATAATTAGGGGAAGATTACAATTTAAAATTTCTTTTCCTCCATCAATTTCTCTTTCAATTGTAGCTTGATTATTGTCAATTTCTAGACTGGTACAATTGGTTACAAAATTAATTTTAGAAAAACCAGCAATAAGTCCTGGAACCATGCCTCCATTGTAGTCAATAGATTCTCTGCCTGCTATAATTAAATCATAAGGATTTGTGTTGATGTAATTAGTAATTTGTTTTGCAACAAAAAATCCATCTAGCGGTTCTGAATCAATTCTAATTGCCCTATCAGCTCCAATTGCTAAAGCTTTTCTTAAAGTAGTTTCAGTATTAGAAAGCCCAACATTAATCACATCAACAGTAGCATTTTGTTTTTCTTTAAACCACATGGCTCTAGTTAAACCAAACTCATCGTTAGGATTAATAACGAATTGAACTCCTTGATTGTCAAAGTTCTTGTTGTCATCTACAAAATTAATTTTTGAGGTGGTGTCTGGAACATGGCTAATACAAACTAAAATTTTCATGTAATAAAGGTATTTATTGAGACACAAATATATATAATTATTAAGAAAATACTATGCGTGCATAGCTTTTTTTACATTAAAAAAAAATTGTTTGTGTAAATTATTTAATATTTTCGCGTAGAAATTAATTTTAAGTTATATACATGAGAGTTATCCAATTCAGAGAAGCAATTTGTGAAGCAATGTCGGAAGAGATGAGACTGGATCAAAGTATCTATTTAATGGGTGAAGAAGTTGCTCAATATAACGGAGCCTACAAAGCTTCTAAAGGAATGTTGGATGAATTTGGTGAGAAAAGAATTATTGACACGCCAATTTCTGAACTAGGTTTTAGTGGTATTGGAGTTGGGTCAACAATGACTGGAAATAGACCAATCATTGAATTTATGACTTTTAATTTTGCCCTTGTTGGAATTGATCAAATTATTAATAATGCTGCTAAAATCAGACAAATGTCGGGTGGTCAATTTCCTTGTCCCATAGTATTTAGAGGTCCTACCGGTTCTGCTGGTCAATTAGCTGCTACTCATTCTCAAGCATTTGAAAGTTGGTACGCTAACTGTCCTGGTTTAAAAGTCATTGTTCCATCAAATCCTTATGATGCCAAAGGTTTACTTAAGTCTGCAATTAGAGATAATGATCCTGTAATATTTATGGAATCTGAACAAATGTATGGAGATAAAGGGGAAGTTCCACAGGAGGAATATTTATTGCCAATAGGTGAGGCAGAGGTAAAAATTTCTGGAAAGGATGTAACAATTGTTTCATTTGGTAAAATATTAAAAGAGGCAGTTAAGGCAATAGATGAACTAAAAAAAGAAGGAATCGAGGCAGAACTTATCGACCTAAGAACCATACGCCCGTTAGATATAGATACAATTCTAGAATCTGTAAAAAAAACTAATAGGCTTGTTATTCTCGAAGAATCCTGGCCCTTTGGAAATATTTCAACTGAAATTACCTATCAAGTTCAAAATCAGATATTTGACTATTTAGATGCGCCCATTGAAAAAATTAATACAGCAGACACGCCTGCACCTTACTCACCTGTTTTATTAGCTGAATGGATTCCCAATAGCAGTGATGTTATCAAATCTGTAAAAAAAGTACTCTACAAATCATAAATTTCTTAAATACGTCTAAGGTTTTTTATTTAAACCTATTTGACTATTTTTGCCACCATTAAAATCTAAAAAATAAAAATATGGAATCAACAATAATTTATTTACCAGTTGCATTAGCATTGTTAGGCTTGGCCTATATGACATATAAAAAATCATGGGTAATGAAACAAGATGCCGGTGATGGTAAAATGAAAGAGATTTCAGATCACATTTATGAGGGAGCATTAGCTTTTCTAAATGCAGAATACAGACTTTTATCTATTTTTGTTTTAGTTGTTAGTTTAGCTCTCGCAGCTGTATCTTTTATAGTTCCAACAACTCATATTTTGATTGTAGTTGCTTTTATATCCGGAGCTTTATTTTCTGCATGGGCTGGAAATATGGGGATGAAAATTGCAACTAAAACAAATGTAAGAACAACTCAAGCAGCTAGAACTAGTTTACCAAATGCATTGAAAATTTCTTTTGGAGGTGGAACAGTCATGGGACTGGGTGTTGCTGGTTTGGCCGTTTTAGGTTTGACAGCATTTTTCATTATTTTTTATCAAGTATTTATGGGTGGAGGTTGGACCTCTGCCGAAGATATGACCATTGTTTTAGAAACTCTAGCAGGGTTTTCACTTGGAGCAGAATCAATTGCATTGTTTGCAAGAGTTGGTGGAGGAATTTATACTAAGGCAGCTGATGTTGGAGCAGATTTAGTTGGAAAAGTTGAAGCAGGAATTCCAGAAGATGATCCAAGAAATCCAGCAACTATAGCTGATAATGTTGGAGATAATGTTGGTGATGTTGCAGGAATGGGTGCTGATTTATTTGGTTCTTATGTAGCAACAGTACTTGCGTCAATGGTATTAGGAAATTATGTAATTAAAGATATGGGTGGAAGTATTTCTGATGTTTTTGGTGGAATAGGTCCAATATTACTTCCTGTTTTTATTGCCGGTGCTGGAATTATTATTTCTGTCATTGGAACAATGTTGGTAAGTATTAAAAACAATGATGCTAAAGAAAATGAAGTAATGGGAGCCCTAAATATTGGAAACTGGACATCAATTGCATTAGTTGCTGGTGTTTGTTATTTTTTATGTATTTGGATGCTTCCAGAAACTATGAAAATGGAATTTTTTGGTGAGGGATTAAAAGAAGTTTCATCAACAAGTGTATTTTTTGCAACACTGGTAGGATTGTTTGTTGGAGCTGTTATTTCATCTGTTACTGAATATTACACAGGTCTTGGTAAAAAACCTATTTTAAAAATTGTTCAACAATCAAGTACTGGTGCTGGTACAAATATTATTGCAGGTTTAGCAACTGGAATGATTTCTACATTTCCATCTGTACTATTATTTGCTGGAGCGATATGGTCTTCATATTATTTTGCTGGATTCTATGGTGTAGCTTTGGCTGCATCTGCTATGATGGCAACCACTGCAATGCAATTAGCTATTGACGCGTTTGGACCAATTTCTGATAATGCTGGTGGGATTGCCGAAATGAGTGAGCAAGAACCAATAGTTAGAGAAAGAACTGATATTTTAGATTCAGTTGGTAATACAACTGCAGCAACTGGAAAAGGTTTTGCTATAGCTTCTGCAGCATTAACTTCACTAGCTCTATTTGCTGCTTATGTAACATTTACTGGGATTGATGGGATCAATATTTTTAAGGCTCCTGTATTAGCCATGCTGTTTGTTGGTGGGATGGTTCCTGTTGTTTTTTCAGCATTAGCCATGAATGCAGTTGGTAAAGCCGCTATGGAAATGGTTCAGGAGGTTAGAAGACAATTCAAAGCTATCCCTGGAATTATGGAGGGAACAGGAAAACCAGAATATGATAAGTGTGTTGCTATTTCAACACAAGCCTCTTTAAAAGAAATGATGCTCCCTGGAGTTTTAACTATAGGGTTTCCTTTATTAATTGCTTTTGTTCCTATGATTTTTGGGATGGATAATTTAGCTATTGCAGAAATGTTGGGTGGATACATGGCTGGTGTAACTGTAAGCGGTGTGTTATGGGCAATATTCCAAAATAATGCTGGTGGTGCTTGGGATAATGCAAAAAAATCATTTGAGGCTGGAGTTGAAATTAATGGAGAAATGACTTATAAAGGTTCTGATGCTCACAAGGCAGCTGTCACAGGAGATACTGTAGGAGATCCTTTTAAAGATACCTCTGGACCTTCAATGAACATCTTAATTAAATTAACATGTTTAATTGGACTTGTTATTGCTCCGATTTTAGGTGGACACTCGTTGGATTCTAATCATGCTTCTGCAGATCAAGAAATTAAAAAAGAAGTAATGATTGAAGCAGATAATGATGTTTGGACAATGACTATTAATTCGGAACAAACAACTGATTCTAATGGTGTAACTACTAAAAAATCTGAATTTATTTCTGGAACTAAAGAAGAAATTATGTCTGAAGCTGATAAAAGAGGTATAGCAGCGATGGGACAAATTAATAAGAAATAGGCTTAAATAAAAATTATATTTTAAAGACCTTTTAAACTGTTATCTATTTTATCGGTAATTGTTTGAAGGTCTTTTTTATTTTTAACAAAATCTAAATCATCAACGTCTATTATAAGCAATTTACCTTTGTTGTAAGTTTCAATCCATGCTTCATATCTTTCGTTAAGTCTACTTAGGTAATCAATACTGATTGAATTTTCATAATCTCGCCCTCTTTTATGAATTTGATCTACTAAGTTGGGAATACCACTACGCAAATAGACCAAAAGATCTGGGGCTTTAACAAAGGATTCCATTAAATTAAAAATTGATTTATAGTTGTCAAAATCTCTATTTGTCATTAATCCCATTGCTAAAAGGTTCGGAGCAAAAATATTTGCATCCTCATAAATAGTCCTGTCTTGAATAATATTTTTTCCGTTTTCTTCAAAATCTTTTATTTGACGAAACCTACTATTTAAAAAATAAATTTGTAGGTTAAAAGACCATCTTTCCATTTGATCATAAAAATCATCTAAATAAGGGTTTTTTAAAACATCTTCATAATGACCCTCATATTTGTAATGTTTTGATAGTAACTTAGTTAGAGATGTTTTTCCAGCTCCAATATTTCCTGCAATAGCAATATGCATAACTATTATTTAAAAAGTGTAGCATCTAATTTAAAATATTAATTTGAAAAAAAATATTCTAATTAAACTTTATTGCATGCTAATTGTCTATTTAATAAATAATCGCTAGACTTGCGTTTTTAAAATTATTATTATGAAAAAAATATTAGTGATCGTTATGTTTTTGAGTATCAATGGATTTTCTCAAGAATTTCAAGGAAGGGCATTCTATATGTCAAAAATGAATGTGAACATGGATTTTATGAAGAATATGCCACCAGATAGGGTTAAATATATGAAGGCAAGAATGAAAACTGCGACTGAAAAGAACTTTACTTTAGAGTTCAATAGTAATTCATCCTACTTTGCCGAAGAAGAAAGACTTGATCCTAGCGGCCAAGGAGGTGGATTTAATTGGATGCAATTTGTTACAGGGCCTGCTCAAGGAAGTATATATAAGGACCTGCAGTCTAATATGTATGTAAATAAAAAAGAATTATTTGGGAAAATATTTTTAGTAAAGGATAGTTTGAAACCTAACAAGTGGGTCATGACAGGAGAATCAAAAAAAATTGGTATTTATAATGCTTTGAAAGCAACTATAACTAAGGAAGTTGAAGAAAGAGTGATGAGTTTTGGTAGACCCAGACCTGGTGAAGCGCCGGCTGAACCTGAAATGAGGACTCGTGAAGTGGTTATGACTGCATGGTTTACACCCGAAATACCAGTTTCAACAGGTCCATCTATGTATGGAGGCTTGCCTGGCTTAATTTTAGAAATAAACGATGATAGAACAACTATGTTATGTACTAAGGTCATCATTAATCCCAAAGAAAAAATAAAAATTAAAGAACCTTCCAAAGGAAAACAAGTTACAAGTCTTGAATACGAAAAGATTGCAAAGGATAAACAAGAAGAAATGCAAAGTATGTACAGAGGAAGACGTGGAGGAGGTAGTGCAAGAAGAATCTCTAATTAATTTTTTTAGTTTAATCAAATGTATACATTAATGAAAAATATATTTTCAATCTTATTATTATTATTTATTTCAATTTCATATTCTCAAGTAAGATTTGAGGGAATTATTACTGATTCTGAGGGAAATACTATAATGGGAGCAAATGTGATTGCTGTTGAAAAAGAATCAAAAGTATTAGATGGTTTTGGAATTTCCAGTGATTCAGGATTTTACAGATTATCTTTAAAGAAAAATACAGATTATGAAATTAAAATTTCTTTCATAGGTTTTCAACAAATTGAACTTGATCTAAACCTAAGTGAAGATTTCGAAAAAAACTTTACTTTGGAAGAACAAGCTGAAGCATTAGATGAAGTTGAAATTGTTTATGAAATGCCAGTAACCATTAAAGGAGATACCATTGTATACAATGCCGATTCATTCAATACTGGCTCTGAAAAAAAACTAGGAGATGTTTTAAAAAATCTACCAGGAATTGAAGTTACTGACGAAGGAACTATAGAGGTAGAGGGTAAAGAAATTACTAAGATTACAGTTGAAGGTAAAGATTTTTTTGATGGGGACTCTAAACTTGCCACCCAAAATCTACCAGCAAATGCTGTAGGTAAAGTAGAGGTTTTAAGAAATTTCACTGAAAACAATCAATTAAGAAATGTTACTAACAATGAAGATAACATTGCTATTAATATTAGTCTCAAGAGTGGAAAAGATAAATTTTGGTTTGGCGAAATATTGGGAGGTGCTGGAAACGATGATACTTTTTTAGCTGCTCCTAAAATATTCTATTACGCAAAAGATTTAAGCATGAGTTTGTTTGGAAATAGTAATAATATTGGAGATCCAGTACTTTCAAGAAGAGATTTTTACAGATTTAGCGGGGGATTTAATAATTTAAATGCTCAGACTGGGACTTCTATAAACATTTCCTCTGATGGCGCTGGAATAGGTAATCTTCAAAATAACAGAGCTAAATCTATTGATGCTAAATTAGGCGCTTATAATTTTAGCCATTCTCCAAACGAAAAATGGGAATTAAGTGGTTTTGCTATTATAGCTAAAACTCAAAATATTTTAGAAGAAAAAGTGGATAGAGTTTATACTGCAAGTAATGCAGTACAGCAAACTTCAGATTATGTTGTTCAAGATAATGAACAACAGATTTATAAATTTTCTACAGAATATAACCCCAATGATAGGCTTCAAACAGAATATAATTTACTTATAAGATCAGCAAGTAATTTTGAAAACACTGATCTTGTATCAAGCTCAAACAACAGGGCATCAGGAAGTTTAGAAACAGAAAATATAGATATTTTAAAAAGTCAAGAGCCTACTTCCATTAACCAAGAACTTAAAGCATATTATACTTTAAATGAAGATCATATTTTTTCTTTTGAAGCCCAACATTTATCTCAAGATGAAGACCCTTTTTACCAAGCAATAAAAGAAATACAACCTTTTAGAAATATATTACCACTAGACACAAATCAGTCTAATTTTAATATTAATCAATCTAGAAACACAAGTACTGATAAAGTTGAAGGAAAATTAGATTACTATTATATATTATCTCCAAAATCAAATCTAAATTTTACGTTTGGAATTACAGATGTTTCTCAAAAATTTAATTCAAATATTTTTCAATTATTAGACAACAATTCTCAAAACAAGTTTGAAGATCAAATACTGGGTAATGATGTGAATTTTAACTTTACAGACGCCTATCTTTCTTTCAGATACAGGTTTATAACAGGAATTTTTACTTTTGATCCAGGATTTACGATACACTCTTACAAAACAAGTAATGTTCAATTAGGAAATACTATTTCTAATTCATTTTCAGATATAAGGCCAAACATGAGGGTATTTATGAAATTTAAAGATGCCGAGAGTCTTAGATTTAATTACAGGTTAACAACTCAATTTACTGATGTTAATAATCTGGCTGAGGGATATATTTTTAATAATTATAATTCTTTCTTTCAAGGAAATCCAAATTTAGAAGCTGCCAAAGTAAACAACTTTAGCCTTAACTATCAAAGTATTAATATCTTTACTTTTACTAATATTTTTGCAAATCTAAATTATTCTAAAAGAAGTAATTCAATCCAGAATAAAACCTTAATTAGTGGAATTAATAGTGTAAGATCTTCTGAAAACTCAACTATACCCAGAGAATCCTACTCTGCATCTGGAAGAATAGACAAAAGATTTAAAAATTTTAGAGCAGGATTTACTATGAACTTTAATTACAGTGACTTTAATAACATTGTAAATGGAAATCCTTTAAAATCCATAAATTTCACACAAAGATATAGAGCCTCACTAGCAACTAATTTTAGAGACAAACCAAATATAGAAATAGGTTACACTTACAATAAAAGAAAGTATGAGAATGGTCTCAATGTAAATTATTTTTATACTGATTCACCTTTTATAGAGCTAGACGCTTACTTTGGAAAAGGTTTTGTGTTTACAGCTGAATATTCATACAATTATTATAGAAATCAGGAAGCAACACTAAATGAATATCGTTTTTTAGAAGCGGATTTATCTTACAATAAAGATGGCTCCAAGTGGGAGTTTGGTATTGGAGTTACTAATTTGTTTGATGACACCTCCATTAACAGAGATAGTTTCAATCAACTTTATAACCAAACAAGATCCTATATTATCCAACCTAGATATACTGTTTTTAGAATTAAATACGATTTAACAAGTTTGAACTCCTCTGGTGGTGGTCAAGGTGGCCGAGGCGGTCAAGGTGGCCGAGGCGGTCAAGGTGGCCGAGGCGGTAGATAAAATCTTTTAATTTTTTTGTTTCCTTAAAGTGTTAACTTTAATTAAAATATTTTAGTTGAAGCTAAAAACCCTTATATACCTGTTAATTTTACCTTATTTAAGCTGGTCACAATCTGGTTTTGAATCTATTTTACTTGCTGTTGAGAGCGATTCAAAAAAAATGTATCAGCGTTATATGAATCCCTTAATGAAAGGAGTTATTTATAGCTCTAACTCTGGTTGGTATAACACTGCAAAACCTCATAAAAAATTAGGAATAGATTTAAGTCTAAGATTAAGCACATCATTTGTTCCAAGCTCTGATCAGGTCTTTTCAATAAATGATTTAGATTATATAACTACTGACGCTATTAATTTACCAACAATTATTGGAGATAGTCGACAAGAAAATTTATTTGTTACCATTCCAAAAGACGGTCTAAGTCCAGAAATGAAAACAGTAATAAAGGCCCCTAAGGGAATTAAGAGTAGGCTTCCTTTAGGTGGAGTTCCTGCTCCAATGCTACAGCTTGGAATTGGAATCCCGTTTAAGACAGAACTGGTTTTAAGATACAGTCCCGAATATCATAGAAAGGGAATAGACATGACTCTAAAAGGGATTGGAGTAAAACATGATTTGCTTCAGTATTTCGGTCCAGTTGATAAAATACCAATTAATATTTCGGCTTTTGCATCTTATTCCAAAATGAAAATAGATTATGATATTCAATCTTTTAGTTCTATTGGTGGATCTGGTCAAGTATCTCAGTTTAGTATTAATAATTATAATTTATTGATTTTAGCTTCATATGATGTTTTTATAGTAAATTTTTATGGAGCCATTGGCTTAAGTGGAGGTAACTCATCTTTTAAAATGTTGGGAGATTATGATTTGGAATATCAAACACAGTCTAATGTTCCAGTAACTAGAAAGTTAAAAGATCCTATTGATATGAATTTTAAAGCATCTGATTTTCAAACTACTTTAGGAGCTAAATTCAAATTTTTGATTTTTAGTGCTTTTATTGATTTTACATTCCAAGATTATAAAACCTTATCTGCTGGGATTTCAATTAATTTTCGTTAATTTTTTTTTTTTATTAAAAAAAACTTTAGTTTAGCATTTAATAGTTAACGTAGAGGATCGATTTGACTGATTGCAACCTCAATAAAAAAGTGCTAAAGCAGAAGCTTTCCAAAACTTTTAGTCAAATCTTCTCAGAAATTAACTTTTTAATTAATAATTAAAAATTATAAAAAATGAGTGACCAAAAATTATCAACCAAAGCATTGCATGCAGGGCATGACACCAATTTAAGCCAAGGTACAAGAGCTGTACCTATTTACCAATCAACATCTTATGTTTTTAATGATTCTGAACATGCTGCAAATTTATTTTCACTTGCAGAGCCAGGGTATATTTACACAAGGTTAAACAATCCAACCAATGATGTATTGGAGCAGAGACTTGCTGCACTTGAAGGAGGAATAGCCTCTGTAGTTACAGCATCGGGAACAGCAGCTATATCTACAGCTTTATTAGTAATGCTTAGAGCTGGAGATCATATAGTTGCTTCAAGTAGTCTGTATGGGGGAACTTTTAATCTTTTAAATGTTACGCTTCCAAGATTAGGAATTACTACAACATTTGTAGATGCATCAAACCCTCAAAATTTCGCAGATGCGGTAAAAGAAAATACTAGGGTATTTTTTGCTGAATCTTTAGGAAATCCAAAATTAGATGTATTGGATTTAAAAGAAATTTCTAAACATGCAAAAAAATCAAAGATTCCTTTCGTAGTTGATAATACTGTTGCATCTCCAGCATTATTAAACCCTATAGAACACGGAGCAAATATCGTTATACATTCTTTAACTAAATACATTAATGGAAATGGAACAGCTTTGGGAGGTGCTATAATTGATGCTGGAACATTTGATTGGTCTAGTGGAAAATTTCCTGAGTTTACCGAGCCTTCACCTGGTTATCATGGACTAGTGTATCACGATGCGTTAGGTGCTGCAGCTTTTATTGCTAAAGTTAGAATTGAAGGACTAAGAGATTTAGGAGGCGCGCTAAGTCCATTCAATGCATTTCAAATTCTTCAAGGTCTTGAAACTCTTGATATAAGAATGAAGAAACACAGCGAAAATGCTCTTGAATTAGCTCAATGGTTAGAAAAAAGAAGTGAGATAGAATGGGTAAATTATCCAGGATTAAATTCAAGTAAATACAAATCGCATGCTAATAAATATCTCCCAAAAGGTCAAAGTGGTATTGTCACTTTCGGAGTTAAAGGAGGTTACGAGTCTGCAAAAACAATAGCAGATAAAACAACTGTTTTTTCTTTGTTAGCTAATATTGGAGACACTAAATCTTTAATAATACATCCCGCCAGTACAACCCATCAGCAATTAAGTGTTGAAGATCAGGCGACAACTGGTGTTACAAGTGAATTAATAAGACTTTCTGTTGGACTTGAGGATATAAGTGACCTTAAAAACGATTTAGAAATAGCTTTTTCTAAAATTGATGCCAAAGTATTAGCATAATTCTTTATGGATAACTTATTTAAGCTCAATATTAAAAATTACATTTCTGAAAATGAAAAAAACTTTGATATTGAGCTTAGTTATGAATTGTTTGGACAACCTTTGGGACAAGCTCCAATTGTTCTTGTTAATCATGCTTTAACAGGAAACTCATCTGTTACGGGAAAAAACGGTTGGTGGAACTCATTAATTGGTCAAAATAAATTAATTGACACTAATGATTTTACTGTACTGGCATTTAATTTTCCAGGAAATGGTTATGATGGATTTTTTATTAAAAATTATGAAGACTTAATTTTGAGGGATATTGCAAATATTTTTTTAATTGGTCTTGAAAAATTAAAAATAAAAAAATTATTTGCTATAATTGGAGGTTCTATTGGAGGCGGATTAGTTTGGGAAATTGCAGCATTATCTCCAGAACTTTCTGAAAATTACATTCCTATCGCATCTGATTGGAAATCCAGTGATTGGCTTTTAGCTAACACCAGACTTCAAAAGCAGATTTTAAATAACTCCTCTCAACCTGTTCACGATGCGAGAATGCACGCTATGTTGTGTTACAGGTCGCCTTTATCATTTCAAAAAAAATTCGACAGATCTAAAGATTCTCATATTTTCAATGTTGAAAGCTGGTTACTTCACCACGGTAAAAAACTACAGGAAAGATTTCAGCTAAAATCTTATAAATTAATGAATCATTTGTTGTCAAAAATAGATATAACAAGAGGAGGAAAAATGAAATTTGAAAAAATTATTTCAAAGGTTAAAGGGAATATTTATATAGTTTCAGTTGACTCAGATTTATTTTTTACTGATTATCATAACAGAGAAACTTTTTATAAAGCCTGTGTAATTAAAGATAATATGTTTTTTAAAACTATAAAATCTGATCATGGGCATGATGCTTTTTTAATTGAATTTGATCAGTTAAGAGAATTATTGTCAGAAATATTTATAAGAAAACATACTTCCATTTCAAGTAATTAATTAAGAAAATTTGTTTTTTCAATAACTAATATTACTTTTACATTCGATAATTTAATAATGAAACGTAATTATTACTTCCAAAATTTTTATTTTTTCTTCTATTATGAAGTTAAAAAAGGGCTTTTGTATATATAATAATTCTAAAAATATATTTTAATAAGTCCTGATTAACTCAGGACTTTTTTTTTAAATAAAAATGAAAAGGGTAGCTATTCAAGGAATAAAGGGTTCGTACCATCACCAAGTCGCTAATGAGTATTTTAAAGACAAGTTAGAAATAATTGAGTTTTTATCATTTGATGAAGTAGCAAACTCTATTAAAAATAGTGATTGTGATTTTGCTGTTATGGCAATTGAAAACTCGATTGCTGGATCAATTATACCAAATTACGCTTTAATTGATGATTTAAATTTAAAAATAGTAGGAGAGTATTATATTAATATTAACCATCAACTGATGGCTTTACCAGGCACTACAATAAAAGACTTAAGTACTGTTTCGTCTCATCCTATGGCTCTTTTACAATGTAAAAGTTTTTTTAAAAGTTACCCCAAAATAACTCTTGTTGAAGATAAAGATACTGCTGAAGTAGCCTATAGAATTCAAAGAGATAAAATCAAAAATCTAGGTGCTATTGCAAGTACTAACGCAGCTAAACTTTATGATTTAGAAATTTTAAGTAGAAATATTCAAACAATAAAAAATAATGAGACAAGATTTGTTATAGTTTCTAAATTATATTATGAAAATAATATTAATAATAAGGCTTCTCTTAAATTTTCATTGAGCCATAAAACCGGTAGTTTAGCTTTAGTTTTAAACATTTTAAAAGAATACAATTTAAATTTGACAAAAATTCAATCTTTACCAATTATTGAAATTCCATGGAAATATTCTTTTTTTATAGACATTACTTTTGATCAATATGACAACTTCAACAATGCTCTTAATCTAATAAAAGAAAAATCAGCGTCTTTAAAAGTCTTAGGGATATATAAAAACCACAGAAATGATTAAAGGTTCAAATAGGCTAGATACTGTTAAAGAATATTATTTCTCAAAAAAATTGAGAGAGGTAGCCTCATTAATTAAATCAGGAAAACCTATAATTAATATGGGTATAGGTAGCCCTGATTTGTTTCCATCAAAAACTGTAATAAATATTTTGAAAAACAGTTTATCAGATTTAAATTCTCACAGATACCAAAGTTATCAAGGTCTTCCAGAATTTAGAGAAGCAATTTCAAAATTCTATTTAAAATTTTTTAAAGTTAAATCTAGTCCAGTTGACGAGATTTTACCATTAATGGGTTCTAAGGAGGGTATTATGCACATATCCATGGCATTTTTAAATAAAGGGGATGAAGTTTTAATTCCAAACCCTGGGTATCCCACATACTTAACAGTGACTAATCTTGTAGAGGCATCCCCAGTTTTTTATGACTTAAAGAAGGAAAACAATTGGTTTCCGGACTTAATAGAGTTACAAAAAAAAGACTTAAAAAAAGTGAAAATTATGTGGATTAATTATCCCCATATGCCGACAGGATCATCTGCTACTAAAAAACAACTTAGTGAATTAATTAAATTCTCAGCAAAAAATAATATTCTTTTAATAAATGATAATCCTTACAGTTTCATTTTAAATGATGATTTTATCAGTTTATTAACCTTAAACAAGGCAAAAGAAAACTGTATGGAACTCAATTCTCTAAGTAAATCATTCAATCTCTCGGGTTGGAGAGTAGGGATGCTTTTGGGGTCCAAAGAAAATATTTCAAGAGTTTTAAAAGTCAAAAGCAATATGGACTCAGGAATGTTTTATGGGATTCAAAAAGGTGCTATTGAAGCCCTTAATCTTGATAAAAAATGGTTTGATGATTTAAATAAAGTTTATAAAAGAAGAAGAGAGTTAGTTTGGCAACTTGCTACAATTTTAAAATGTGAATTTGATAAAAACTCAAAAGGATTGTTTGTTTGGGCAAAGCTCCCTAATCACATTAACAGTTCAGAAAATTTTATTAATAATTTACTAATTAAAAAAAATATTTTTATTGCTCCTGGGACAATTTTCGGAAGTAATGGAGAGGGTTATATTAGGTTTTCTTTATGTGTTGACGAAGAAAAAATTAAGGATGCTATAAAAAGATGTAAAAAATGAAATTAGGAATTATAGGATTAGGTTTGATGGGAGGTTCATTTGCTTTAGATTTCAAGTCAATTTATCCAAAATCTAAAATCTTCGGATTAGATAAATCTAAAAAAAATGAAAATCGTGCCTTAGAATTAGGGTTAATCGATGAATTAATAACTTTGGAGCAATTATCAAAGGTAGATGTAGTACTTGTAGCAATACCAGTCGATAAATCTTTAGAAGAGTTACCTAAAATTTTAAATTCTGTACATAAGGATACATTAGTTTTTGATGTAGGTTCAACAAAACTTCCAATTTGTGAAGCATTATTAAATCATCCAAACAGAAAAAATTTCCTGGCAACACACCCAATGGCTGGTACTGAATTTTCAGGCCCAAATGCTGCTGTTGAAGGCCTTTATTTTAATAAAAATAATATTGTGTGTGACATTGAAAAAACCAATCCTAAGATTTATAAAAAAGCCCTTCGAATATTTAAGATGCTTAATATGAATATTATAAAAATGGACTCAAAATCTCATGATGTTCATGTTGCGTATGTTTCTCATTTATCTCACATTAGTTCTTTTATGTTAGGAAAGACAGTAATTGAAAAGGAAAAAAACGAAAAAAATATTTTTGATTTAGCTGGAAGTGGATTTGAATCTACTGTTAGGTTGGCAAAAAGTTCTCCATCAACTTGGACTCCAATTTTTTTGCAAAACAAAAACAATTTAGTTTTAGCGATTAATGAATATATATCTAACCTAAATCAAATCAAGGAAATGATTGAAGAAAATAATTATTCAACGTTATCTTCAGTCCTTAATAATACAAATAGAATTAAACAAATTTTAATAAAATAGAATTATAATAATGGAAAATAAAAAGGAAATGAAAAATTGGCTTGATAATTTTAAACTAAACCACCCCTTGGTAATTGCTGGACCTTGTAGTGCAGAAACCGAAGATCAGGTTTTAAAAATTGCACATGAGCTAAAAAATTCGGATGTTTCAATATTTAGAGCTGGTATTTGGAAACCTAGAACGAGGCCGGGAATGTTTGAAGGTGTTGGAGCTATTGGTTTAAAATGGTTACAAAAAGTAAAAGAAGAAACAGGTCTTTTAATAGCAACGGAAGTTGCTAATTCTAATCATGTGAAGCTTGCCTTAGATCATGATGTGGATATTTTATGGATTGGAGCCAGATCAACAGTTAGTCCATTTATTGTTCAAGAAATTGCTGATGCTCTTGATGGAACTGACAAAATTGTATTAGTTAAAAATCCAGTAAATCCTGACTTGGCCTTGTGGCTTGGAGGAATTGAAAGATTATACAGTGCTAATATTAAAAAACTAGGAGTTATTCACAGAGGTTTTTCAACCTATGAAAAAACTACTTATAGAAATAACCCAGAGTGGCAATTACCAATTGAATTACAGAACAGATTTCCTGATTTGCCTCTAATTTGTGATCCCTCACACATAGCTGGAAGAAGAGACATTTTACAAGATATTTCTCAAACAGCTTTGGATTTGAATTTTGACGGATTAATGATTGAAACGCACACAAATCCTGATAAAGCCTGGAGTGATGCTGCTCAACAAATCACTCCAAAAGTTCTAATCAAAATGATGGAGGATTTAAAAATGAGAAAAATTACTAATGAAGAATTAGATTATAAGAACAGCTTAAACACATTAAGAACTCAAATTGATGTTATAGATCACGGTCTTTTAGATAATTTAGGTAAAAGAATGAAAGTTGCCATTGAAATTGGTAATTTAAAAAAGAAAAAAAATGTTGCAGTTTTACAGACTAAAAGATGGAATGAAATTTTGGGAAAAATGATTTTAGACGGTGAAGAAAAGGGATTAAGTGAGGAGTTTATTTTAAGAATGTTTAAAGCAATTCATCAAGAATCAATTAATCATCAAAAAAGAGTTATTAATGGCTAATTTATGAAAGGAACTGTTTATAAATCAACTGGAAACTTATATTCTGTTCAAACAGAGATTAAGGAGGTTTATAAGTGTACAATAAAAGGAAAATTCAGATCATATGGCATTAAGAGTACAAATCCAATTGCTGTTGGTGATAGAGTCTTGTTTGATATTATAAATCAAAACGAATACACAGGAGTAATTTATGAAATTGAAAAAAGAAAAAATTACATAATTAGAAAATCAGTAAACTTATCAAAACTTTCACATATTATTGCTTCTAACATTGATTGCTGTTTTCTATTTGTTACACCAAATAATCCAATTACTTCTTCCGTTTTTATTGACCGAATTTTGGTAGCAACTGAATCTTTTGGAATTGAAACAGTTATTCTATTTAATAAAATTGATAGTTATTCACCTAGCGATATGGATTTTATTAAATCTTTAACAGATATTTATTCAAAAATTGGATATAAATGTCTGAATATTTCTGTTAAACAAAAAACAAATATCAATATTGTTGAAAAACTAATGAAAAATAAAATTTCAATTTTTACTGGTCATAGTGGTGTAGGTAAATCAAGTTTAATAAACCTTTTGGATCCTAATTTAAATTTAAAAACAGCTTCAGTTTCCCATCAAAATCAACAAGGCCAACATACTACAACTTATGCTCAAATGTTTGATTTAAGATTTGGAGCTAAAATTATTGACAGCCCAGGAATCAAAGGTTTTGGATTAATTGATATAGACAAAACTGAATTAAGTAATTATTTTTCAGAGTTTCGATTAATCAAGCATGATTGTAAATTTAACAATTGTTTACACCAAAATGAACCAAACTGTGCTGTAAAAAATGGTTTAAGTAATGGACAGATTTCTAAATCTAGATATAAAAATTATTTAAGTATGATGGTAGATGAAAATAAAAATTATAGAACTGATTTTTGGAATTAATGAGAGTAGTTGTACAAAGAGTAAAAAAAGCTAGTGTTGAAGTTGGAAATTCAGTGGTATCGTTTATAGATCACGGGATGGTTATATTACTGGGAATAGAAGTCAATGATAATGAAAATGATATAGATTGGACAACCAAAAAACTAAGTCAGTTAAGAATTTTTGATGATGAAAGCAGAATAATGAATAAGTCGTTAGTCGATGTTAAGGGCGATGTTATTGTAATCAGTCAATTTACATTACATGCTTTAACTAAAAAAGGAAATAGACCCTCCTATATTAAGGCTGCTAAAAGTGATTACGCTAAAAAAATTTATCAAAAATTTTTAACATCAATTGAAACTAGAATTAACAAAAAGCCAAAAGCTGGAATTTTTGGAGCAGATATGTTAGTAAAAATAGAGAATGACGGTCCAGTTACAATTTTTATTGATTCACAAAACAAAGAATAAAATGGGATTAAAAAAACTACAAAAGCAAGTTGATAATTGGATAAAGCAATATGGGGTTCGTTATTTTGACCCACTAACTAATATGGCTCAACTTTCTGAAGAAGTTGGTGAAGTTGCAAGAATAATCGCAAGAAGATATGGGGAACAATCAGAGAAAGAATCAGATAAAGAAAAAAACTTAAGTGAAGAATTATCAGATGTTTTATTTGTTGTTTTTTGTATTGCCAATCAAACGAATTGTGATTTAGAATCAGCCTTTAGTGATAAATTAAAATTAAAATCTAAAAGAGATCGCGTAAGACATATTAATAATCCTAAACTAAATAAAAATAAATGAGATTTTTAATTTCACATCCTAACAATGAAATAAAAAAATCTTTTAATATTTCAGGCTCTAAAAGTGAATCTAACAGATTACTTATTTTGAAATATCTTTTGGAAAATATAGAAATAGATAATATATCTGACTCTGATGATACTGTTGTATTAGAAAAAGGTCTTTTAAGTGATTCGGGTAAAGTAAATATCCATCACGCAGGTACAGCTATGCGTTTTTTGACTGCTTATTTTTCTATTCAAGAAAATAAGTCTTATGTAATTTCCGGATCTGATAGAATGCATGATAGGCCAATTAAAATTTTAGTAGATGCTTTAAATGATTTGGGAGCTGATGTAAAATATATAGATAAAAAAGGATATCCCCCTTTAAAAATTAATGGTAAAAAATTAAATGTATTTCATGTCTCTCTAGATGCAAACATTAGTAGTCAATATATAACAGCTTTAATTCTAATTGCTCCTAGTTTAGAAAAAGGTTTAATTATTAATTTAATTGGTGAAATCACATCAAAGCCATATGTTGATATGAGCCTAGCCTTACTAAACAGAATTGGAGTAGAAACTTCATTTATAAATAATAGAATTGAGATTAAACCAGCTGGAAATTTAAATATTTCTAAACATTATGTAGAATCTGATTGGAGTTCTTTATCATATTTTTTCAGTGTAGTTGCACTGTCCAAAAGTTCAGAAATTAATATTGGAACATATTTTAAAAATTCAATTCAAGGCGACAAAGAATTAGTTAAAATTTATGATAAATTAGGTGTAAAAACTATTTTTAAAAACAATAAGGTTAATTTAAAAAAGACTAGAAATTTTAAACTTCCAAAGAAACTGGAGCTTAAGCTAAATGACACGCCAGATTTAGCTCAAACTATAGCGGTAACTTGTTTTGGATTAGGATTGCCGTGCGATCTTTATGGGTTGCACACTCTTAAAATAAAGGAAACCGATAGGTTATTAGCATTAAAGGTTGAACTTGAAAAATTAGGTGCAACCGTCATTATTACAAAAGATAGTTTACATTTAAAAAAATCAATAATAATCAAAAAAGATATTATCATTAATACCTATGATGACCACAGAATGGCAATGGCTTTTGCAACTTTAGGAATAGTTAAACCAATAATAATTAATAATCCCCAAGTAATTTCTAAATCTTTTCCCTCTTTTTGGTCAGTCTTAAAAAAATTAAACTTTAAATTATCAGAGGTCTAAACAAATTATATTTAAATAAACTTGACTTTGCTACTTTCACAAATGTATATTTGCATTTTTAAAAACAAAACACATGAAATTATCTCATTTTAACTTTGAATTACCATCTAAATTATTAACACAATATCCCTCTGACCACAGAGATGAATCTAGATTGATGGTTCTTGATAGAAAAAATGAAACTATTGAGCATAAAACATTTAAAGACGTAGTTAGTTATTTTGATGAAGGCGATGCTTTTGTATTAAATAATACTAAAGTTTTTCCTGCGCGATTGATGGGTAATAAAGAAAAAACTGGAGCTAGAATTGAAGTTTTTCTTTTAAGAGAGTTAAGCGATGAACAAAGATTATGGGATGTATTAGTGGATCCGGCTAGAAAAATAAGAATTGGAAATAAGCTATATTTTGGAGAAGATGATAGTTTGGTTGCCGAAGTAATTGACAATACAACATCAAGAGGAAGAACATTAAGATTTTTATTTGACGGTTCGTATGATGAGTTCCGTAAAGCGCTTTTTGAATTAGGACAGACTCCGTTACCAAAATATATTGAAAGGGAAGAGGAAGGTTTTGATAAAGACAGGTATCAAACAATATTCGCTAAGCACGAGGGTGCTGTTGCTGCACCTACAGCAGGAATGCATTTTTCTAAACATTTATTGAAAAGACTTGAAATCAAAGGAATTAATATTGCGGAAATAACACTTCATGTTGGTCTAGGTACTTTTAACCCAGTTGAAGTAGAGGATCTTTCTAAACACAAAATGGATTCGGAAGAGCTTTTTATTAATCAAAATGCCTGTGATATTGTTAATAACGCAAAAAAAAATAAAAAAAGAATATGTGCTGTTGGAACAACCTCAATGAGGGCTTTGGAATCCTCAGTATCATCTTTTAAAACTTTAAATCCTTATTCAGGTTGGACTCATAAGTTTATTTTTCCACCATATGATTTTAGTCTAGCAGATTCTATGATTACAAATTTTCATACACCTAAATCTACATTGCTAATGATGGCTGCAGCTTTTGGTGGTCACGATTTTGTTAAAGAAGCTTATCAAGTTGCTATCAAAGAAAAATACAATTTTTATTCCTATGGTGATGCCATGTTAATAATATAATCTTATGAAAAAAGACATACGTTCTTTAAGTCTTAAAGAGATATGTTCTTTTTTTGAATCCAAAAATTATCCATCTTTTAGAGGTAATCAGGTTTATAATTGGTTATGGAACAAATCTTCTTTTTCCTTTGATGAAATGACAAATGTTTCACTCGAACTGAGAGAATTACTAAAAAAAGAATTTGTTATTAACCATATTAAGATTGATAATATTCAAAAAAGTAGTGATGGTACTATAAAAAATGCAGTAACATTGTTTGATAATCTTTATGTAGAATCAGTTCTAATCCCAGTTAAAAAAAGAACTACTGCATGTATATCAAGTCAAGTTGGATGTAGTTTAGATTGTGAGTTTTGCGCCACTTCTAAGTTAAAAAGAATGAGAAATCTAAATCCCGATGAAATATTTGATCAGGCCTCCACAATTAATCGTCAAAGCAAGCTTTATTATAACCGACCAATTTCAAATATTGTTTTTATGGGTATGGGAGAACCTTTATTAAATTATAATAATTTAATCCAAGGTATTGAAAAAATAACTAGTAAAGACGGTTTGGGTCTTTCGCCTAAAAGAATAACAGTATCAACTTCTGGTATATCAAAATTAATTATTAAAATGGCTGATGATAAAGTAAAATTTAATTTGGCTGTTTCTTTACATTCAGCAATTGAGGAAACTAGAAATAAAATAATGCCCTTTTCTAAAAAATTTCCTCTAGATGAGCTGCTTAACGCAATAAAATATTGGTTTAAAAAAACTGGAAAAATAGTGACTTATGAATATATTATTTGGAAAGGTATTAATGATGATTTACAGCATATTAACGCATTAGTAAGCTACTGCAAGGCTTCTCCTTCTAAAGTCAATATCATTGAATACAACAAAACAGAAAATTCATTATTTGTTTCTGCGGATGATCATATAATTGATAAATATGTTTATGAATTAGAAAAAAATAAAATTCCAGTTACTATAAGAAAGTCAAGGGGAAAGGATATCGATGCTGCTTGTGGACAGCTTGCAAACAAGTTTATTATTTGAATCTTATTTTGAGTCGTATATTTAGTCAATGAAAGAAATCGAAAAAATTAAATTTTCTATTAAAAAAGAAATGGAACTTTTTGAGGGAAAATTTCTAAAATCGATGAACTCAAATGTTCCATTATTAAATAGAATTACTCATTATGTTGTTAACAGAAAAGGAAAACAAATGCGACCAATGTTTGTTTTTTTAACTGCTAAAATGTTGACTAATGGAAAAATTAATGATAAAGTATATCGAGCTGCTTCAGTAATTGAATTAATTCATACTGCTACATTAGTTCATGATGATGTTGTGGACTCAAGTAATATGAGAAGAGGTTTTTTTTCATTAAATGCATTGTGGAAAAATAAAATTGCTGTTTTGGTGGGTGACTTCTTATTATCAAAAGGAATGCTTCTCTGTATTGATAATGATGATTTTGATTTGCTAAAACTAATATCAAAATCAGTAAAAGATATGAGTCAAGGTGAATTATTGCAAATTGAAAAAGCAAGGCGATTAGATATAGATGAAAAAATATATTTCGAAATTATTAGAAAAAAAACAGCCTCCTTAATTTCTTCCTGCTGTGCGCTTGGTGCATCCGCATCCGGAGTTTCTAAAGATAAAATAAATCAATTAGCTGATTTTGGAGAAAAAATAGGAATTGCATTTCAATTAAAAGATGATTTATTTGATTATGGAAATAAAAAAATAGGTAAACCCATTGGAATCGATTTAAAAGAAAAAAAATTAACACTACCAATCATTCATGTATTGAATAAATCTTCAAAATCAAAAAAAAGATGGCTTATTAATTGTATTAAAAATCATAATAACGATAAAAAAGTTGTAAAAGAGGTTATTGAGTTCGTTAAAGAGTCAGGAGGAATAGATTATACCATCTCAAAACTAAAATTATTTCAAAAGCAGGCTTTGGATTCTTTAAATAGTTTCAATGACAATCAATATAAAAAAAGCTTAAGTCAACTTGTAAATTATGTCATTGAGAGAGAATATTAATTTTCTCAATTAATTTATTCTTTAACATTTTTTTTATTTAATTTCAATTGAGTAATAATTTTAATAAAGTGATTTCTAAAAACACCATAGACAAGGTCTTTGAACAATCCAGAGTTGAGGAAGTAATCGGAGATTTTGTTCAATTAAAAAAAGCCGGGTCTAATTTTAAAGCTTTGAGCCCTTTTTCAAATGAAAAAACACCAAGTTTTGTTGTTTCCCCAGTTAAACAAATTTGGAAAGATTTTAGTAGTGGAAAAGGTGGTAATTCGGTTGCTTTTTTAATGGAACATGAGCATTTTACTTATCCTGAAGCTATTAAGTATTTAGCTAGAAAGTACAATATAGAAATTGAAGAAACACAATTAAACAGTGAAGATAAAGAAAAAGCCAGTGAAAGAGAAAGTTTATATATAGTTTCGGAATTTGCGAAAGATTATTTCAAAAAAAACTTAAATCATTCTCAAGAAGGAAAATCTGTTGGTCTCTCTTATTTTTTAGAGAGGGGGTTTTCATCTGATACAATTAATGGTTTTGATTTAGGATTTTCGAGCAAAGAAATAAATATTTTTACTAAAACTGCATTAGAAAAAGGATATGATAAAAGTTTTTTGGAAAAAACAGGACTTTCAATTTTTAAAGAAAATAAATCAGTTGATAGATTTCGAGGAAGAGTGATTTTTCCAATTCATAGTATGTCGGGAAGGATTTTAGGATTCGGAGCAAGAATTCTTAATAATCAAATAAAAACAGCTAAATATTTAAATTCACCAGAAAGCTTAATTTATAACAAGAGTAAAGTTTTATATGGAATTTATTATTCAAAACAAGAAATTGCTAAACTCGATAATTGTTATATAGTTGAGGGCTACACAGATGTTATTCAACTTCATCAAAAAGGAATTAAAAATGTAGTTTCATCCTCTGGAACAGCACTTACGATTGATCAAATTACCCTTATAAGAAGATTGACTTCAAACATTACTATGTTATATGATAGTGATAAAGCCGGTATTAATGCAACTTTAAGAGGGGTTGATATGATTTTATCAGCAGGGATGAATGTTAATATATGTACATTTCCAGAGGGTCTAGACCCTGATAGTTTTAGTCAAGGTAAAAGTTATGAGGAGTTGAACGATTTTTTAATTGACAACTCTAAAGATTTTATTCAATTTAAAGCTTCAATTTTAGTCAATAAGAGTATTGATGATCCAATTTTAAAAGCAAAAACTATCAATGAGATAGTCACTAGTATTTCCATGATTCCTGATAGGATAAAGCAAGAAATTTATGTTAAGCATTGCTCTAGAATAATGGATGTTTCCGAAGAGGTGTTATTCAATTCTTTAGCGCAACATAATAAAAGTGGAATAAAATATTTTTCAAAAAATAAAGTCGCTAAAGTTCAAAAAACAAAAAAAAATAAAACAGTTGATGTATTATTTGAATTAGAAAAAAAGATAATTGAGATTTTATTGTTGTATGGAGATAAAAAAGAAAAGTTTGAGGAAGTGATTTTAAAAAAAGATGAAAACGGTGAGGTGTTGATGGAGCCTAGTATAGTCGAATCGTTGGTTTATGAAAAAATTTTTTTGGATTTACAACAAGACGAAATTGAATTTACAAACGAATCTTTTAAAAATCTTTATAATTTAATAATAACGGAACTTCAAAAAACAAATAAACTTGTATTAGAAGTTTTTATAAATAATTTAAATACTGAACTAGCTAGTCACGTAACATCAATTTTAATGAACGAGGATAGGTATCAACTTCACGACTGGCTAAGTAAAGATATTGTTGTCAAAAAAAAATCTGGTGTAATCCCACAGTTAGTTTCAGAAACTATTCTTAGTTTGAGAGCCTATCTGATAAATGAAAAAGTAAAAGAACTTCAAAAAAGCACACTAAAAGAGTCTAATAACAATGAAATTTTAGAAGAAATAACAGATTATTATAAATTGAAATCGTTATTGTCCAAAAAGCTAAACAGGGTATTGTAACTAACGTAATTCATCTGGAACAAGATAAATAGGGATTGGATTCATTTTATGAAGGTTTTCTTTATTAAATTTATTAAGTATTTCAAAAACTATTTTTTCTCTACCCTCAAAATCAAAAGATTTTTTTCCAAAATCTTTTTCTCTCATTGCCCATTCTAGTTCTTCATAAGTAGCTCCAATTTGCTCTTCGTCTGTTCTTCCGTCATCCCACAAGCCATCCGTAGGTTTTGCTCTTAAGATATCATTAATTATATTTAATTGTTTTGCTATTTTAAAGACTTCGGTTTTAAATAAATCAGCAATTGGACTAATATCGACACCTCCATCTCCATATTTTGTGTAAAATCCGATTCCAAAATCTTCAACTTTATTTCCTGTTCCAGCAACCAAACTGTTATTAATTCCAGCAAAATAATATAATGTAGTCATTCTTAACCTTGATCTTGAATTAGCCAAAGACAATAAATTTTTTTCATTTGAAGTTTCTTCAATAGAGTCTTTCAATGATAAGAAAGTTTGAGTTAGGTCGATAGATTTTGACGAAACATTTTTAAAATTATTTTTTAACCAATCAATATGTTTTGTAGCTCTATTTTGTTCATTTGAGCTTTGTAATATTGGCATGTCTAGACAGAAAACAGGTAATCCTGTTCTGGCACACAATGTTGATGTAACAGCAGAATCTACTCCACCTGAAATACCAATGACAAATCCATTAGTTTTAGATTTTAAAGAATAATTCTTTAACCATTCAGTGATATTATCGATAATTTTTTTTGAGTTCATCAATAAATTTTTAATTAATTAAAATTATTGTGTTAGTTTAAGTTAACCTAGATTTAGTATTTTTAATCAAGTAAAATTAATGGTTTTATGATAAATTTTAAAACATATAAGTTCATTTTCTCTTTTTTTTTATTGTTTTTTTTTGGATGTGAAAATAATTCAATTAAAAATAATTTAATTATTAACCGCTTTGAGAACGAATTCTATAATTCATCTAAAGTTGATCTTCATTTACTCATTAAAAAATACCCATATTTATTTCCGAAACAATACCCAATAGAGGCTTGGGAATCATTTTTAAAAGACTCTATTAGATTAGCGATTTTTGACAAAAGTTCACTAGTTTTTAATGATTTTACCGTTGAAAAAAAGAAATTATTGACTTTATTTTTGAATATCGAAGAAAATATTCCAACATTCTCAAGGCCTAAAGTAATAACGTTAAATTCTCAATCAGAATATGAAAATCGAATTATCTATTCTGATTCCTTATTATTAATTTCTCTTGATTCATTTCTTGGTGATACTTTTTATCCTGATTTACCAAAATATATTTCAACTAATATGACTAAGCAACACTTAATTAACGATGTTTCGACTAAAATATTAGAAAAATTTACAAGAAAACCTGTCGACAGGACATTATTGAGTGAGATGATATATCATGGTAAGATTATTTATTTAAATAAGTTTTTTAGTCCTGATGAAAAAGATTTCATTCGATATCGTTCAACTAAAGATAAGTTAGTTTGGGCCAATGAAAATGAACGCAATATTTGGAGTTTTTTTATTGAAAATGATTTTTTGTTTAGTACAAAAAATGATTTGAAATCTAGATTTATTTTATTTGCTCCTTTTTCTAAATTTAATCTTGATATTGACAAACAATCGCCCGGAAGTATTGGTAAATGGTTAGGCTATAAAATTGTAAATTCGTACATGAAAAACAATAATGTAGATGTTAAAAGTCTTTTAAATCAGGACTATTATGAAATCTTTATAAAATCTAAATATAAACCAAAAAAATAATGAAAAAGACTCAAATATCATTCAATGTTGAACTTGATGAGAATAAGATTCCTGAAAAAATTAATTGGTCTGCACCTGATGGTGGAATTTCAAATGAAAAGTCTAAAGCTGTTTTTATTTCCGTTTGGGACCATAAAAAACAAGAGACTTTGAAAATTGATTTATGGACAAAAGATATGCCTTTAGATCAGATGAATGTTTTTTTTCATCAAACTTTGGTAAGTATGAGTGAAACTTTTTCAAAATCCACTCAAAATGAAAAAATGACGGATGCGTTTAAACAGTTTTGCGAATATTTTTCAAAAAATTTAAAATTACAGCCTCCCTTAAATTAAATTTTAGAAAAGATTAAATTTAAAATTTTTTCTCTTCCTTTTTTTGTAGTTGAAGAGCTTACAATAAATTCAGGTTTTATCAAAAATTGTTTGTAAATGATTTCAATATAATCTGTTGCTTTTTTCTCATTTTCACTAATTTTTAATTTATCATCTTTAGTAAAAATTAACTTGAAATCTATATTATTATTATTTAACCAGTCCATAAACTCTAAATCAATTTGTTGAGGATTATGTCTAATATCCACTAATAAAAAAGTAAGTGTAATATTAGATCTATTAGTGAAATAGTCAATGATAATATTTTCGATTTTTCTTTTTTCTTTTTTTGAAATTTTTGCATATCCGTATCCAGGAAGATCAACTAAAAACCAATCTTTATTAATTAAAAAGTGATTGATTAGAAGTGTTTTTCCAGGACTGCCTGATATTTTTGCTAGTTTCTTTGACTGAGTTAGCATATTAATTAGTGATGATTTTCCAACATTAGATCTTCCTATAAATGCAAACTCAGGAATGTCATTAGTTGGACACTCATTGCAATTTGAGCTACTTTTAATAAAAGCAGTAGATTTAATGATCATCGCTAAAAGTTTTTTTCAGCAAACCAGCTCTTAACAACTTCGTTAAATTTATTTGGATGCTCCATCATGGGCGCATGGCCACATTTCTTAATCCAAAATAATTTTGAATTTGGAAGTAAGTTGTTAAACTCTTTGGCAACTTCTGGAGGAGTTACTTTGTCATTTTCTCCCCATATTAAAGCAATTGGAGTTTTGATGTTTGGTAGATCTTTTGCCATATTATGTCTAATGGCACTTTTAGCAATTGCTAAAATTTTGATAACTTTTGCTCTATTATTAACAGACTCAAATACTTCATCGACTACTTCTTTGGTAGCTATTTTTGGCGAATAAAAAACATCTTGTGTCTTTTTTTTTATAAACTCGTAATCTCCTCTTTTAGGATAGGTATCTCCCATTGCATTTTCATATAATCCAGAACTTCCAGTTAAAATCAATGCTTTTGTGTTTGAAGGAAAAAGTTTAGCATGTAAAAGTCCAACGTGTCCACCAAGAGAATTTCCAACAAAAATAGGTTGATCTATTCCTAAAAATTTTATAAAATTATTTATAAATTTTGCAAAGTATTTTACATTAGTGTTTAATAGTGAAGCAGAATATATTGGTAATTCAGGCATAAATATTTTATAGCCTTGTTTAGGAAAATGTGAAATAAAACCTTGAAAATTACCTAATCCACCCATTAAACCGTGAAGAATTACTATAGGTTGTCCTTCACCACTTGTTAGATACTTAAAACCACCATTTTCAACATATTTTTTATTACTCATAAAAAATAATTATATAATTCACCTCAAAGATAACTATTTAGTATTTATAAATTTTGATAAATATTTTATTTAATAAAACTAATTATAAATGTACAAAATACTGATAATCAATAATTTGATATAACATAAACAGTTGTTTTATTTTTTATTAACAAAGTGGTAAAAAGTGGTAAAAAGTGGTAAAATTTCAATATATTTGAGATAACAGCATAAAAATAAGTAATGGTTAATTTGATTGGAACATTTGAGTGTAGGATTGACGTTAAGGGACGACTAATGATTCCAGTAGCAGTAAAGAGGCAACTGGGTAACTTAATCAATGAAAGTTTTATTTTAAAAAGATCAGTTTTTCATCCTTGTCTTGAACTTCATCCTTATGTTGAATGGAAATTAACAATGAATAAGGTAAATGGTCTTAATAGATTTATAAAAAAAAATAATGATTTTATCAGAATGTATACTGCTGGAGTTAGAATTGTAGGTTTAGATAACAATGGAAGAATTTTAATTCCAAAAGATTTATTGAAAAGATATTTTTCAAAAAACAATCTTGTGTTAACCACAGCAATAAACATGATCGAATTATGGGATAAAGAATCCTATGAAAAAGTTATTAATAGTTCGGAACTAAATTTTGCAAAATTATCTGAACAAGTAATGGGAAATCAAAACAATAATGTATCATAACCCTGTAATGCTTAATGAAACGATTAAATGCCTTGAAATTAAAAAGGATGGTGCTTATGTAGACTTAACATTTGGTGGGGGTGGACATTCCAAAGCAATATTAAATTTTTTAAGTGAAAAAGGGAAATTAATAGCTTTTGATCAAGACTTAGATGCTATTGAAAATAAAATTGATGATGAGAGACTTTTACTTCTTAATCAAAATTTTAAATTTTTAAAGCAAAACCTAAACTTTTATGGATACGATTTTGTTGACGGAGTTCTAGCAGATTTAGGAGTTTCCTCCTTCCAATTTGACAGTTTAGTAAGAGGTTTTTCGATTAGAAATGGTTCAAATTTAGACATGAGAATGAATAAAAACGGAAAATTAACAGCATCAGAAATATTAAATAATTACTCCGAAAAAGAATTGTCTAATATTTTTTTTGAATTCTCAGATTTAAGAAATTCAAGGTCTATAGCTAAGCTAATTGTTGAAAAAAGAAATCAAAATAAAATAATTTCCACTGAACAATTTAATAAAATTTTAAACCCATTTTTAAGTGAGGGTTATGAAAATAAAACTTTGGCTAAGATTTATCAAGCATTAAGAATTGAGGTCAATGATGAAATGGAATCTTTAAAAAAAATGTTAGTTCAACTACCTAGTATTTTAAAAAAGGGAGGAAAAATTGTGATAATAACATATCATTCGGTTGAAGATAGAATAGTTAAAAGATTTATTCAAAATGGTTGTTTTGATTCAGAACCTTTAAAAGATGATTTTGGTAAATATAAACTACCCTTTAAAAAATCATTTAAGTATTTGTCACCCAGTTTAATTGAAATAAAAAAAAATAGTAGATCAAGAAGTGCAAAGTTGAGATCAGCCATAAGAATATGAATAATTTAAATAAAATAATTCTTGGAAATTTTTTAATTGAGAAGGGCTCTTTTAAAAAATGGAGGTTTGTGACCGTTCTTTTTGTAATGGCTGTAATTATGATTTTTTCATCTCATTTAGTTGATAAAAAAATAATATCAATTGCTGATGTAAAATATGAAATTTCGATTTTAGAAAGTGAATTTTTAGAAAATCGAAAAACGGTCATGGAACTTAGAATGGAATCAAATGTATTATCATTTATGAAGGAGAGAAAAATAAAAAGTTCAATTAATCCACCAAACAAAATAATAGTAAAATAATGTTAACTAATCAAAAACAATTTTTATACAGGCTCTATTTTGTTGCTACTATAATGGTTGTTTTAGGTTTAGGTATAGGTTATAAAATTTTTCATATTCAATTTTTAGAAGGAGAAAAGTTTAGAAATTTAGCGAAAGAGAAAACAATTAAAAATTTTATAATATCTCCAAAAAGAGGAAATATTTATTCTGATAATGGAAGTTTATTGGCCTCGTCATCAACACAGTATGATATTTATTTTGATGCAGTAACAGTGTCAAATAAAAATTTTAATCAATTCGTCAATCCACTTTCAAACGCTCTTTCAATAAAGTTAAACAAACCCACTGAGTTTTTTAAAAACTCACTTGTTACAGCTAAGAAATTAAATAAGAGATATCATTTAATCGCCAGAGACATTTCTATAAATCTTTTGAATGATATTAAACAAATGCCTCTTTTTAAAATGGGTGGAGTAAGAGGAGGGTTAATCATAGAAAAAAAAATATCAAGAGAATATCCTTTGAATAAAATTGCTGAAAGAACAATTGGTTACGAAAGAAAAAATAATAACAATGTATTTGTTGGTGTTGGTCTAGAACATGCTTTTGGAGAAATTTTAAGAGGAAAAGATGGATCCCAGCTAATGCGAAAAATTTCAAATGGTAAATGGAAACGTATAGAAAGTTCTAGTCAAATCGAACCAAAAGCAGGCTTAGATATTATTAGTACAATCAATGTTGGTTTTCAAGATATAGCTCATCATTCGCTATTAGAACAATTAGAAAAATTTGAAGCAGATCATGGTTCGGTTGTAGTTATGGAAACTAAAACTGGAGCAATTAAAGCAATTTCAAACTTGGGAAGAACTAATGATGGGAAATATTATGAAAGATTAAATTATGCGGTGGGAGAATCTCATGAGCCAGGATCTACATTTAAACTAATGTCAATGATAGCTGCGCTCGAGGATAACATTATAGATTCTTCATCTTTAGTAGATACAAAAGATGGAACATTATCCTTTTATGGAAGTAAAGTTAGAGATTCAAAAAAAGGAGGCTATGGAAAAATATCTATAAATGATGTGTTTAAGTTCTCCTCAAATACTGGAATCGTAGATATAATTACAAGAGGATATGGAAACGATCCTAAAAAATTTTCAGATAGATTATATAATATGGGTTTAAATTCTAAATTAAATTTGTCTATAAAGGGTGAGGGAGAACCTAAAATTCCTCATCCAAATGATAAAAGTTGGAATGGTCTTTCCTTACCCTGGATGGCATATGGTTATGGTGTTTCTCTAACACCAATTCAAATATTAACATTTTATAATGCAGTTGCTAATAATGGAGAATTATTAAAACCTGTTTTTATCAGTAATTTAAGTTCTGATTTAAAAGCAGAAAATCATATAAAAAAAACTGTGTTAAATCCTTCAATATGTTCAAATCAGACTTTATCAAAAGTAAAATTAATGTTAGAAAATGTGGTAAATGAGGAGGGAGGAACTGCCTATAATATAAAATCTGATATTTTTAAAATTGCAGGTAAAACAGGAACATGTCAAATAGATTACGACACAGAAAACGTTCAATATGTTTCAACTTTTGTTGGTTATTTTCCGGCAGATAAGCCTAAATATTCATGTATAGTAGTCATACATAAACCAAATAAACAAAAAGGTTATTATGGATCAACTGTTGCAGCCCCAGTTTTTAAAAAAATTGCTGAGAAACTATACTCAATTTCTCCCCAAATCAAATCGGAAATTTCTTGGACAAACATTAATCAAAATATAAAAGACAATAATAAAGTAAATATTTATTCAACATATGGAGATATAAAAAGCTTAAAGGGTAAAAACTTAAATGAGATTTTACCTGCTCTAGAAAACCTAGGTTTCAAAGTTGAACTTAAAGGAAATGGATTAGTAGTTAAGAATTATAATATTATTAATAAAATAAATCTAAAAAAGATTATAATCGAATTGTCATGAAAATTCTAAAGGACCTTCTATATAAAGTAAATATTGATTCTGTCATAGGTTCCACGGAAACTCCAATAAGTAAAATAGAGTTCAGTTCTTTACAAATTTCTAAAGACGATTTATTTGTTGCGATTATTGGAAATAGAATGGATGGAAATAAATTTATTCCTCATGCTATTGAAAATGGAGCTAAAGTTGTTGTATGTCAAATATTTCCTGAAATTTTAGTAAAAGACGTTACTTATATTAAAGTAAAAGATGCTAGAGAATCCTTATCGTTATTGTGTAATAACTTTTATGACAACCCTTCACAAAAACTAAAACTCATTGGTGTCACTGGCACTAATGGAAAAACTACCACTGCGAATTTAATGTTTCAACTTTTTCGATCTTTTGATTTTCAGGTTGGACTAATTTCAACTAACAAAATTATAATCGGAGAAAAAAAAACAGTATCTAATCTTACAACACCAGACCCATTAACTCTTTTTAAGGTTTTGAATCAAATGGTAAAATCTAATATTAAATTTTGTTTTATGGAGGTTTCTTCACACTCTATAAAACAGAAAAGAATTTCTGGATTAGATTATGCTGCAGGTATTTTTACGAATCTTTCTCAGGATCATTTAGATTATCATAAAACATTTAGTGAATACAGAGACGTGAAAAAAATATTTTTTGATTCTTTGAGTAGTAATTCCTTTGCTATTATAAATATTGACGACAAAAATGGTAATTATATGATTCAAAATTCTAAAGCAAATATTTACCGTTATGCAATAAAAGCCAAAGCAGATTTTTCCTTAAAAATTTTTGAAAAAGACTTTAATGGAATGAAAATGTCCATTAATGGCATTGAGGTTTGGACTAAACTAATTGGAGATTTTAACGCTTATAATATTTTAGCGACATATAGCTTGGCAAAATTATTTGATTTAAATGAGGATAAAATATTGAGTAACATTAGTGCTTTAAACACGGTTGAGGGTAGGTTTGAAAAAATTATTAGTAATGATGTAAATAAAATAGGAATAGTTGATTATGCTCATAGTCCAGATTCTTTGCAAAAAATATTAGAAACTTTAAATGAATTAAAATCTAAAAACGAAATAATTATCACAGTAATTGGTTGTGGTGGAGATAGAGATGTGGAAAAAAGACCAAAAATGGGAAGAATAGCAGCATCGTTGAGTGATAAAGTTGTTTTTACATCTGATAATCCAAGATCTGAAAACCCAAAATTAATTATTGATCAAATACTTTTAGGCGTCGACAAAAAAGATTTACATAAGGTTTCAAATATTATAGATAGAAAGAAAGCAATAAAATATGCATGTGAAATTAATACACATAATGATGTGATATTAGTTGCAGGAAAAGGTCATGAAAAGTTTCAAATTAATGGCAAAGAAAAAATTGGGTTTGATGACAAAAAAATACTAGAAGAATTTTTAATAAAAAAGAAATGATATGTTATATTTTTTATTTGAATATTTAGAATTAAAATATCAATTACCTGGAGCAGGGTTGTTTCAATACCTGTCATTTAGATCGGCCTTGGCGTTTATCTTTTCATTAATGATTTCAATTAGATACGGGAAAAATATAATAAATTTTTTAAGAAAAAAACAAATTGGAGAAACCATAAGAGATTTAGGTTTAAGTGGACAAAAAGAAAAAAAAGGTACTCCTACAATGGGTGGTTTAATAATAATTATGGCTACTATAATCCCTGTTTTATTATTTTCAAATTTTGAAAATATTTATATAATAATATTAATTTTTACAACAATTTGGTTAGGATTTATTGGTTTTATTGATGATTATATTAAGGTTTTTAAAAAAAACAAGGATGGATTAAAAGGGAAATTTAAACTAATTGGACAAATTTCGTTAGGCCTAATAATAGGTTTAATTTTATTTTATCATCCAGATGTCACTATTAAAGATCAATTTGGATTTAATGAATCCTTTGAAAAAGTAGAATATAAATCTACAAAAACAACAGTTCCTTTCTTAAAAAATAATGAACTGGATTACTCATATTTAATTTCCTGGACCGGAGATAAATCTAAAGAATATAGTGTTGTAATTTTTGTTTTTTTTGTCATTTTAATTATTAGTGCTGTGTCAAATGGAGCAAACTTGACCGATGGAATTGATGGTTTAGCCACCGGCTCTTCGGTAATAATAACCCTTACTTTGGGAATTTTTTCATGGATTTCTGGAAATATCATATTCTCTGAGTACTTGAACGTAATGTATATTCCTAGAGTAAGTGAAATTGTAATTTTTATTTCAGCATTCATGGGAGGATTAATTGGTTTTTTGTGGTACAATGCTTTTCCAGCTCAAATTTTTATGGGTGACACAGGTAGTTTAACTATTGGAGGAATAATTGCTGTAATAGCTGTTATTGTAAGAAAAGAACTTCTTCTTCCACTGATTTGTGGGGTATTTTTAATTGAAACACTTTCTGTAATAATTCAAGTAAGCTACTTTAAATACACCAAAAATAAGTTAGGTTTTGGAAAAAGGGTATTCTTAATGTCTCCAATACATCATCATTTTCAAAAAAAAGGTTACCACGAAAGTAAAATTGTAGTTAGATTTTGGATTATTGGTATACTAATGGCAATTATTTCTCTAATAACATTAAAAATTAGATAAAATGAAAACTAACTTAATTGTATTAGGTGGGGGGGAAAGTGGAGTCGGAGCGGCTTATTTAGCCAATAAAAATGGAATGAATGTTTTCTTATCTGAAATAAACATAATAGAAAATAGTTATAAAAAAATATTAATTGATAATGGTATTGAATTCGAGGAGGGTAAACACAGTTTAAATAAAATTTTAAAAGCTAATGAAATTATTAAAAGTCCAGGTATTCCTAATGATTGTGATTTAGTATTAAAGATATTAAAAAATAATATTCCAATAGTTTCTGAAATTGAATTTGCAAGTAGGTTTACAAATGCAAAAATTATAGGAGTTACTGGGTCAAATGGAAAAACAACTACAACATGTTTAATATATCATATTTTAAAATCGTCGGGTTTAAATGTTGGTATTTGTGGAAATATTGGAAATAGCTTTGCCTTTTTAATCTCTAAAAATAAGTTTGATTTTATAGTTGTTGAGTTGAGTAGTTTTCAGTTGGAGGGAGTTTTCCAATTCAGACCCAAAATAGCAGTAATCACTAATCTTTCACCGGATCATTTAGAAAGACATGACAATAGTTTCAAAAAATACATAGATGCTAAATTCAATATAATTTCTAACCAATTAAGTTCTGATTTTTTAATATATAATGGAGATGATACTATAATTGAAAAGGAGATAAAGTTTAGAAAAATAAACTCATCAAAATTATCTTTTTCTTTTTTAAAAAACACTTCAACAAGTCAGACTTACATTGAAAATAACAAAATACAATCTCAAATTAATAAAAATAAATTTATGATATCGATAGAAAACCTGTCCCTAAAAGGAAAACATAATATTCAAAATAGTATGGCTGCTGCTACCGTTGCCCAATTATTAAACATTTCAAATCAAGATTTGAAAGAATCTTTAGGTAATTTTCAGAGTATCAATCATCGAATGGAGAATGTCCTTACTATTCAAAAAGTTAAATATATTAATGATTCTAAAGCTACAAATGTTAATGCTGTTTACTATGCTTTGGACTCAATGAAAAACTCTACAGTATGGATTGTAGGTGGAGTTGACAAAGGAAATAATTATAACGAACTTTTGCCACTAGTAAGAGAAAAAGTCAAGGCAATAATTTGTTTGGGATTAGATAATAAGAAAATTATAGAAACTTTTTCCTCTATCTCTGATTTAATTATAGAAACATCTAGTATGAACGATGCTGTGAATTCTGCTTATAGAATTGCAAAACCAAATGACGTTGTTTTGCTTTCTCCAGCTTGTTCTAGTTTTGATTTATTCGAAAATTATGAAGATCGTGGGAATCAATTTAAAGAATGTGTTAGAAAATTATAATGAGAATGTTGTTAAATAAAATTAAGGGTGATAAAATAATATGGACAATTGTTTCTTTATTGGCTATTTTTTCTTTTTTACCTGTTTACAGTGCTAGTTCAAATTTCGGAAATGATCTTATTTTTTCAAATATGACAAAGCACATTGCGATTATTTTTATCGGAATTTTAATAATGTATGCAACTCATCTAATTCCATACAAATATTTCAAGGGATTATCTGTTATTGGATTACCTGTCATAATTGTTTTATTATTCCTTACTGCAATCCAGGGAAATTTAATTGATGGAGCTAATGCTAGCCGATGGATAAGATTACCTGTTGTTGGATTATCTTTTCAGCCATCATCAATGGCTATAGTAATATTAATGGTTTACACAGCTTTTTATTTGTCAAAAAATTATGAAAAAGAAATAAAATTTAGTAGTTCAATTTTACCACTTTGGACTCCAATATTAGTGGTGGTATTATTAATTCTACCATCAAATTTTTCAACAGCAGCGATGATATTTTTAATGATTCTGACGTTAATATTTATTGGAAGATATCCAATTAAATATTTAATTGGAATAATTTTTTCGGGAATCTTTTTTTTATCATTTTTTATTCTTTTGGCAAAGACTTTTCCAGAGAAGATGCCCAACAGAATAGATACTTGGACCAATCGTATTGAAAATTATTTGGATTCCGAAAGTAGTGAGGCAAATTACCAAATAATAAGAGCTAAATCAGCAATCGCTAATGGATCAGTTTTTGGAGTAGGAGCAGGTAAAAGTTCAATGAAAAATCTACTTCCACAAAGCACCTCTGATTTTATATATGCTATAGTTACAGAGGAATATGGGACGGTTGGAGCAATTTCTATTTTATTATTGTACACTTGGTTATTATTTAGAATCATAATAGTTTCATACAAATCTCAAACTGTTTTTGGTCAACTACTAGCTTTAGGTGTTGGACTCCCAATTATTTTTCAAGCATATATTAATATGGGTGTTGCAGTTCAGCTTTTTCCTGTGACTGGTCAACCACTTCCATTGATAAGTACTGGAGGAACATCAATTTGGATGACTTTTATGGCTTTAGGAATTGTTTTAAGTGTTAGTGTCAATAAAAATAGTAAAGAAAATAATGGGATCAATAACCCTTTAAATATTTTAAGTGAAGAAATATAAATTTTTAATTTCTGGTGGAGGAACTGGCGGTCATATATACCCTGCTATTTCAATTGCAGATGAATTATCAATGAATTTTCATTCATCAGAAATTTTATTTGTTGGTTCTAATCAAAGAATGGAAATGAAAAAAGTACCAGAAAGGGGTTATAATATCATTGGTTTATGGATTAGTGGAATTAAAAGAAAATTGCATCTCACAAATTTATTAATTCCATTCAAATTGCTACACAGCATAATTAAATCATATTTCATAATAAAAAAGTTTAAACCTGATTTTGTAATTGGAACCGGCGGATTTGCAAGCGGTCCAATTCTGTATGTAGCCTCCAAACTTAATCTACCCACCCTTATTCAAGAACAAAATTCTTGTGCAGGACTCACTAATAAAATATTATCGAAGTCGGTTGAAACTATTTGTGTTGCTTATGAAGGTATGAGCAAGTACTTTCCAGTAAATAAAATATTCTTAACTGGAAATCCTGTAAGGAAAGAAATTTTTGAAACAAAAACTTCAAAAAAAGAATCTGATATTTTTTTTAATATAACAAGGCCCAGTAAAGTTTTATTGGTTTTAGGAGGAAGTTTAGGAGCCAAAAATATAAATGAATTTATTTCAAAAAATTTAGATTTTTTTAATAACTACAAAATCGAAATTATCTGGCAATGTGGAAATCTGTATTATGATTCATATAGAAAATATAATTCAAAAAAAATTAAAGTGTTTCCATTCTTAAAAAATATTAATAAAGCCTATAGCTCTGCAGATTACATAATTTCAAGGTCTGGGGCTAGTGTGATATCTGAATTATGTATTGTCGCTAAGCCAGTAATTTTTATACCATCACCAAATTTGGCGGAAGATCATCAAACTAAAAACGCATTAAATATTGTAAATAAAAATGCCGCAGTGATGGTAAAAGAAAAAGATTTAAATGAGACATTTTTTAAAGTATTTGATAAAGTAATTAATAATGAAAAATTTAGTAATGAGCTTTCTAAAGCTATAAAGCTATTAGCTATGCCTCAAGCTACAAATAAAATAATTGAAAAAGTTAAGACAAGATTAAAAAATGGAAATAAATTACAGTAAAATATATTTTATTGGAATAGGAGGAATTGGAATGTCTGCAATAGCATTATATTTTTTAAATAGAGGAAAATTAGTTGGTGGATATGATAAAACCAAAACAGATTTAACTTTAAGTTTATCTAACAAGGGAGCCCTAATTAATTACGAACAAAAATTGAATAAAATACCATCAGAATTTAAAGATAGTACGAACACTTTAGTTGTGTATACACCTGCTATTTCTTTAGATAATATTCTATTAGATTATTTTATAAAAAATGATTTTGATGTTTTAAAAAGAGCTCAAACTTTAGGTCTTATTTCTCAAAATAAATTTTGTATTGCAATTGCAGGCACTCATGGAAAAACAACAACTTCAACAATTTTATCACATTTGCTTTTAGAAAACAACATTAGTTTTACATCTTTTATTGGTGGAATCTCAGAAAATTATAATAGTAATTTAATTGATAATGGACAAGATATTATTTTGGTTGAAGCCGACGAATTTGATAGATCATTTTTATACTTAAAACCCAATATAGCTTGCATAACATCAATTGATGCAGACCATATGGATATATATGGTTCCAACTCCGAGTTACAAAATTCATTTAGGGAATTTGCTGGAAATTTAGAAAAAAATGGTGTGCTTTTTAAAAATTTTAATTTACCAATTAATGGAGTTGATTATGGTTTTAATTCAAAAGCAGAGTATTCAATAATTAATTATAGAATTGAAAATGATTCCTCTTGTTTTGATATAAAATACTCGGACTCAATATGTGAAAATATTAAATTTAAAATGCCTGGTAAACATAATGTAAGTAATGCATTAGCAGCATTTGCAATTTGTAAGAACTTAAAAATAAATGACAAAGATTTAGTAAAATCATTTGGAACATTTAAAGGAGTAAAAAGAAGGTTTAGTTATGTGTTAAGATCACCTAAAATACTAATTGATGATTATGCTCATCACCCAAATGAAATTAAAGCTGTTCGCGAATCTGTTTTTGCTTTATACCCTGACAAAAAAATTATGGTAGTATTTCAACCACATTTGTTCTCAAGGACAAAGGACTTTATGGATGATTTTGCAAGAGAACTATCAAAATTTAGTCAAATAGTATTAATAGATATATATCCAGCCAGAGAAAGACCTATCAAGGGAATTAGCTCCAAAGAATTATTAGATAGAACCATTAATGACAATAAAATATTACTTAAAAAAATTGATTTGAAAGATTATATTTCAAAATCAAATGCGGAAGTAATAGTCGTAATGGGAGCCGGCGATATTTCGGTTGAAGTAGAAAAAATTAAAAATGCAATACTAAATTAAAATGAAATTTAGAGTACTTAAATTATTGACAATGTTGTTCTTAATCACTTTTTTGATGGCTTTCAGTATTGTTAGAAATGGCGATAGAGAAATTGATTTTTCTAATATAAATTATCTTGATTCTAAATTTAAGTTTATATCAATAGAATCGGTTGATAAAATGTTAAAACAAAGTGATTCTATTGCTTTAAAGCTTGTAAAAAGAGATTTAAATTTGAAAGGTATTGAGAAAATAATTATTAAAAATTCGTTTATAAATTCTGCTGATGTTTCTTTAGAATTAAATGGTGAACTTGGTGTTAGAATTGTTGAGAAAGAACCTGTTTTTAGAGTATTAAATGATGATTACTATATTGATTTAAGTGGAAGCATAATGCCATTATCAGAAAATTATTCCGAAAGAATCCCGTTAATTTTAAGTGAGGTTGATTCCACTGAATTAAAGAGTTTAGGAATGTTGGGCAATTATTTTAAAAATGATATTTTTTTTAGTAATCATATAACAGGTTTAGAAATAATTGATAATGAATTTTTGTTTCATGTCAATAAATTTAAGTATTTAATTAAAATTAAAGATTTAAGTGACTTTAAATCTCGTTTTAATAATTATAAAGTGTTTTATAAAACTGTCATTAATGATAGTATTTTGGTTAAATTAAAATCAATTAATTTGAATTTTAAAAACCAAGTAATTGTTCAAAAGAGGTAATATGGATGGAAAAAATTTATTTGTTGGATTAGATATTGGTACTACTAAAATCGTAGCAATGATAGGATCTTTGAACGAGTATAATAAGTTAAAAATTATCGGGATTGGAAAGTCTAAGAGTTTAGGTGTCCATAGAGGAGTAGTAAATAATATTACCCAAACTATTCAATCTATTCAAGCTGCTGTAAGTGAGGCGGAAGCAGATTCATCTGAAAAAATTGAGAAAGTTATAGTAGGAATAGCTGGTCAGCATATAAGAAGTCTTCAACATAGTGATTACATTACGAGAACAAACTCAGATCAAGTTATTGATAAAGATGATTTAGAAGGCTTGATTAATCAAGTTTATAAACTGGTTATGCTTCCAGGAGAAGAAATTATTCATGTTCTTCCTCAAGAATATAAAGTTGATGGTCAAGGAGAAATTAAAGAACCTATGGGAATGTTTGGCGGAAGATTAGAGGCTAATTTTCATGTTGTAGTTGGTCAAGTTTCGTCGATTAAAAATATTGCTAGATGTATAAAGAGTGCTGGTATTGATTTTGAGGGTATTACTTTAGAGCCCATAGCATCAGCTGACGCAGTTCTAAGTAATGAAGAAAAAGAAGCTGGTGTAGCTTTAATTGATATCGGAGGAGGAACTACAGACTTAGCGATTTTTAAAGATGGTATAATTAGGCACACATCAGTAATTCCGTTTGGTGGTAATATTATAACTGAAGATATTAAAGAAGGCTGTTCAATAATTGAAAAGCAAGCTGAACTTTTAAAAGTTAAGTTTGGATCAGCTTGGCCTGGTGAGAATAAGGAAAATGAAATTGTTTCTATCCCCGGCTTAAGAGGGAGAGAACCCAAAGAAATTACTCTTAAAAATTTATCTAAAATAATTCACGCAAGAGTAGTTGAAATTATTGAACAAGTTTATATTGAAATTAAAAACTATGGCCACGAAGAACAGAAAAAAAAGTTAATAGGTGGAATTGTATTAACAGGAGGAGGGAGTCAACTTAAACATTTAAAACAGCTTGTCGAGTACATTACAGGAATGGACACTAGATTAGGATATCCAAGTGAACATCTAGCTGGTAATAATTCAATTGAAATTTCAAGTCCAATGTATGCTACCGCTGTTGGACTAGTAATGAATTCAACTAAAGTTAAAAAGATTAATAAAAATGAAGAATCAGAAAATAATATTGAATTAAATAACAATGAAATTGAGAGTGAAACTATTGAAAGAACTACCATTTTTGAAAGATTCACACAATCACTAAAAACTTTTTTAGATAACGCTGAATAAAAAAATAATTATGCAATTAAATCCAGAAATTAATAACCTCCCTTTTGATTTACCAAAAAATCAAAGTAACGTAATTAAAGTTATTGGAGTTGGAGGAGGAGGTAGTAATGCTATAAATTATATGCACTCAAAGGGAATTAAGGGTGTGGATTTCGTAGTTTGTAACACAGATTCTCAGGCTTTAGAAAGCAGTCAGGTTGAGAATAAAATTCAACTAGGAATAACATTAACTGAGGGATTAGGAGCAGGTGCGAATCCAGAAATTGGAGAAAAAGCTGCTGTTGAGAGCTTTGATGATATAAGAAAAATGTTTGAAACTAATACCAAAATGGTTTTTATAACGGCAGGTATGGGAGGAGGAACTGGTACTGGGGCAGCTCCAATTATTTCAAAACTTGCCAAAGAAATGAATATTCTTACAGTTGGAATCGTGACAATGCCTTTCCAATTTGAAGGTAAAATTAGATCTGAACAAGCACAAATAGGGGTAAACAAGTTAAGAAAACAAGTAGATGCATTAATTGTTATAAACAACAATAAATTAAGAGATATCTATGGAAATCTGGGATTCAAAGAAGGATTCGCTAAAGCTGATGAAGTGTTGGCTACAGCATCCAAGGGTATTGCTGAAGTTATTACACATCATTACACTCAAAATATTGATTTAAAAGATGCTAAAACAGTTTTAGAAAATAGTGGAAATGCTATTATGGGTTCTTCTACAGCATCTGGGTCTAAAAGATCGCTTGAAGCCATTTCATCTGCACTTGATTCTCCTTTGTTAAACGATAACAGAATAACCGGAGCCAAAAACGTTTTACTTTTAATAGTTTCTGGAACCGAGGAAATTACAATTGATGAGATAGGTTTAATTAATGACTACATACAGGAAAGAGCGGGTCATGGTGCTAATATAATTATGGGTATAGGAGATGATGAATCTCTTGAAAGTTCTATTTCAGTTACAGTAATCGCCACTGGATTTGATCCCAATCAACAACAAGAAATTATTCATGCAGATCCCAAAAAAATCATTCATAGTTTAGACGATAATAATGAAATTGTACAGAACTTAGATAATAAAAAAGAGAAAAAAATTCCTTTACAATTTGATTTTTCATCAGATTCAATTGATTATAAAAATACAGATGTTTTATTAGACTCTATTGAAGAAAACAATAGTAATATTGAAAATACAGATAATACCCTAATAGACTCTAAAGTAAATGTTAATGATATAGAGGTTACCTGTGAGAAAATTAATTTAGATTTTATTAATGAGGAAGAAATTGAAATTGAAGACGTTAATACTAAAATAAATGAATTCGAAGTTATAGATCCTGAACTAGTTGAACCGGTTGATCAAGTTTCTTTAGATTTTGATATGCCAATTGCAAAGAATAATGATTACTCTGATAAAATTGTTCATGAACTAGTGGAGGATGTTAATGAAATTATTGTAAATGATCCAATACATATAATTCCTGTTAACCAAGTTGATGGTTCTGAAATTAAAAAATCTGGAATTGATGATTATTCAAAACTAAAGGAGACGAATGAATTCTCAGATTTGAAAGAAAGTAAGAGAGTAATTAACCCAATAAACAGTTCAATAGCTGATGGACTGGCTAAAAGAACAGAAGATAGAAAAATAAAACTTAAAGAATATAATTATAATTTTAATAAAGCTAAAAGAATTTCAGAAATGGAAAAAGAACCTGCCTTTAAACGCGCAGGATTAAATTTAGAGGACACGGAACTCGTAAAAGCATCTCGAACCAGTGTAAGTGAAGATACAAACGGAGAAATCAACTTAAGAACAAATAATTCATTTTTACATGATAATGTAGATTAATTTAATTTTAATAAAATCTGATGACATTAATAGAAAAAATATCGGAAGCAATAAAAGCTTCAATGAAAGAAAAAAATACTATTTCACTAGAATCCCTAAGGGCTGTTAAATCTGCATTACTTTTAGCTCAAACTCAAAAAGGCAATTCATCTGGCATCTCAGCTGAGGAGGAAATTAAAATTTTACAAAAGTTAGTTAAGCAAAGAAAAGAAAGTGCTGAGATTTATATTTC
>Ga0209425_10000500_pt1 | contig 47812 bp, 47 predicted proteins | sample COG_05_FD_184749 | JGI IMG/M metagenome (GOLD analysis project Ga0209425, IMG submission 184749) | Pelagic Microbial community sample from North Sea - COGITO 998_met_05 (SPAdes) (version 2) | ecosystem: Environmental > Aquatic > Marine > Neritic zone/Coastal water | place: Helgoland, sampling...
GAGCCTGAGCCTGAGCCTGAGCCTGAGCCTGAGCTTAAATAAAAGGTGTCATGCATTTCTCTTGCAGGATGGTTTGCAGGGAAATTTAGAGCCTCAAAGTTATAAAAATCTGTTTCTATTTCATTTCCCGAAAAAATTTGATAGTTAAGAGCTGAAAAATATTCAATTACTTTATTTGAAACTTTTGTAATAGGATGCTCAGAACCTAAATGGAAATGATCTTCGGGGAGGAAGATATCTATTTGATCTGATGAATTATTTACATTTAAACCCTCATATGCATTCTCAAATACTTTTGTTAATTTGGATTTTAGAATATTTAAATCTTTAGCTATAGAAGCCTTTAAATTTGGTTTTACACTCTTCAGTTTTTTAAAAGCAGAGAATATGAAGGACTTCTTACCAAGAAATTGGGATCTCAGTTGGAAGAATTCAGCCTCTGATTTAACGGATTTTAATTTGAGAGTGGCTGTTTCAATTAAATCCTGGGGGATTTGCATGAGAACATTATACCTTGACTTTTTCTACGATTTTCTTAAAAGTTTCTGGATCAGAGAAAGCAATGCCAGCGAGAGATTTTCTATCTAATTTTATGCTTGCTTTAGAAAGTTGATTTATAAATCTACTGTATGAAACTTCTAAAGGAATGAGTGCTGCTGAAATTCTTGAAATCCAAAGAGAGCGAAATGTTCTTTTTTTATTCCTTCTGTCTCTAAAAGAATACTGAAGAGATTTTATATTAGATTGTTTAGCAGTTTTGAATAACCTGCTTCTAGCACCATAATGGCCTTTTGTAGCCTTTAATACTTTTTTATGTTTTGCTTTTGCGGCTAATGCTTTAGTTACTCTTGGCATGATATTTATATGTTATAAAGTAGTTTTTGTGCTATTTTCTTCGTTTCATCTGCCATCTTAATCATTCCCCGATTGTGGCGTTTTCGTTTAGTAGTCTGCTTTGTTAAGATGTGTGCACGGGAAGCGCTTCTTCTCTTTAAACCATTGCCAGTAGCTTTAAAACGCTTTTTTGCGCTTGAATGTGTTTTTAATTTATAGCCCATAATTATTTCTTTCTAATTTGCGAGAGAACCATCAGCAGCTGCCTGCCTTCAAGAGATGGCTCTTGGTCAACTTGAGCAATATCTTGGAGGTCTGCCCTCAAACGATTTAAAAGATCGAGACCTAAATTACTGTTTAAGATCTCTCTGCCTCTAAACCGAACGCTGATTTTAGTCTTATCTCCATCAATAATAAAGCTTTTTATCTTTTTTAATTTAATATTGTAATCACCAATATCGGTAGTTGGACGAAATTTAATCTCTTTTAACGATTGTTTTTTTGGTTTTTTAGTTCCGACTGTGCTTTTTTTCTTTTCAAATTGAAATTTACCAAAATCTAAAAGCTTACAAACTACTGGCTGAGCATCCGAGGGAGAAACCTGAACTAAATCAAGGTTTTTTTTCTGAGCTTCATCTAAGGCCGCATCAATTGCCAGTAACCCTAATTTTTCTCCTTCAGAGCCAATTAACATGACCTCTGCTGCATAGATTTTATTATTTATTGGGGTCGTTGATTTTTTTTTCAAAACGATAAGTAGGAACCTTTACAGGGTATGAATGTGTCTAATCAAAGTAAATTTGATTTTTTGAAGAATGAATTGCTAATTGATTTAACATTGAGGAGAATTTTATAGCATTATTCATAAAAAGAAAACATCATTATGGTTGAAGTAATCGCTCCACCCATTCACCACCCTGTTGCTCAAAGACATGTCTTTTATTCAACCTATTTTCATGCCCTTCCCAAAATTCAAAATAATATGGAATAAATGTAAAGCCGCCCCAATAATTAGGTCTTTCTGCTTGATAATTTATCTCTGAAAGTGTTTTATTATAAGAATCTTTCACATCATTGTATGATGCAGTTAATTTAGATTGAGATGAGCTAATTGCTAGAGCATTTTTTGCTAGAGATCTTTTTTTAAAGTGATTATCAGAAAATGTTTTAGATGATTTATAAATTTTTGATTTTAATCTAATCTGTAAATTGAGCTTTCGCCAATAAAATAATGATGAAATTTGATTATGACTATTAAAATCTTCTGCCTTTTGAGATTCATAATTACTAAAAAAAGTCCACTCGTTATCAATAATATATTTCATGTTAACAAACCGTGACTCAACTTCATTGGAATTTGAGTTAAATGAAGATATAGAAATAGCTTCAATAGATTGTTGTTTTGCCATTACAGCAAGATCATAATAATTTTTAAATATTTGATATGGTTTATCTTTGCTAATATCTATGATTTCTATCATGTATCTCTATGGAATAAGTCACGTGTAAAAACTTTGTCTTGATATTTTTTAATTTCATTACTTAATCTATTTGCAATAATCATATCTGAGTCATCAATAAAATCTTCTAAATTACTTTGCAAAGGAATTCCCTCATATACGCTGCTATTAATCATTGGTTCATAAAGAATAATCTTAATTTTATTTTCTTTGAGTCTTGGGATTAAATCTAAAATTGCAGATTCTCTAAAATTATCTGATCCCTCCTTCATTGTTAAGCGATAAATGCCGATAGTTTTAATCCTAAGAGATAAAATTTTATCAATTAAAAAATCTTTTCTTGTTGAGTTTGATTGAATGATTGCATCAATCAAGCTTTGTGGGACGCCATTGTAGTGAGAAAGCAATTGCTTGGTATCTTTTGGTAAGCAGTATCCACCATAACCAAAAGAGGGATTATTATAATGATTACCAATTCTTGGATCTAGAGACATCCCTTTTATAATATTAAATGCACTTATTTTTTTCTCCATCGAAAAACTATCAAGCTCATTGAAAAAGGCTACTCTCATTGCCAAATAAGTATTAGAAAAGAGTTTTGTTGCTTCAGCTTCAGCTGAATTCATATAAAGAACATCAAATTCTTTCTTAATTGCTGCGTCGATCATAATTTGTGAAAATAAGATGTTTGCTTGATTTTTTTTACCTCCTATTATCAGTCGCGAAGGATGCAAATTATCATGAAGAGCCATACCCTCTCTTAAAAATTCTGGTGAAAAAATAATGCGTTCAGTATTATATTTTAAAGATTGAGACTCAGTGAAACCAATTGGAACTGTAGATTTTATAACTATTAATGATTTGGGGTCACTTAGCTGAAGAGATGCCTGTATTGAATCTTCAACGGAAGAGGTATCAAAAACATTTGATGACTCATCAAAGTTTGTGGGAGTAGCTATTATAACAAAATTTGAATTAACTAGAGCTTCTTCTGGTTTAGTGGTAGCAGATATTTGTATATTTTTGTTTTTTAATGCTTCAATAATACCAAAATCGTCAATTGTAGATTTTCTTGCATTAATTTTATTTACCTTACTTTCATCAATTTCAAGAATATTTACATAATTTGTCTTGGATAAAAGCACAGCTAAAGACATGCCTACAAAGCCAGCGCCAATTATCGTTATCTTTTTATTAGGCATTATTTTTCATGATAATCGTTTATTGCCGATATGAAAAAATTTTCTAATTTGCTCATTAGGATACTTCTATCAAATTCTTTTCTTGAATATTCAATTCCATTTTGACCAAGCTGCTTTCTATCTTTTGAGGATAGCAGAGACATCTCGATTGCTGCAGCTGCTAAGCTTTTAGAATCAGAGGCTGAACTAGAAATACCTGCATTAGATTCCTTTATAATTTTTGAACCCTCTCCATCAAGCATCCCAAGAATAGGTATTCCTGTCATCAAATATGTTTGAAGTTTTGCAGGAATGGTTAAACTAAAAACAGGATCTTTTTTGAGAGACACAAGCAAAGCATCAGCATGAGCAAAGAAAGATGGCATTCTTTCTAATGGAAACCTGCCAAGAATTATAAAGTGCTCTTCGAGCTTTCTTTTTTTTACCTGTGATTTCAACCACTCAAATCTTCTGCCATCTCCAACAATGATCCATTTAATAGATTTATTATTTCGAAGAAGTTCAGCAGCTTTTAGAACTGCGGGCATATCTTGCGCATCAGCAATATTGCCTGCAAAAAGGATATTAAAGAATGTATCATTTTTCTTAATCTCTGGAGCAAAAAGTTTCTCAGATGTATTTTTAGAAGCATGGAGTTTTTCTGCCCAGCTTGGAAAATATTGCACCTTATGAGGATAGTCACAATGAGATTGAATGCTTTTAACAAAACTTTTAGATTGGCCTAAAATCAGCGTACAGTTGTTGTAGATAAAACGCACAATTTTCTCTATAGCCCACAACACAGACCTAGAGCGAATGCCTCCAACTGCTTGCAAAGTTTCTGGCCACAGATCTAGCGCCCAAAATACAACTGGTGCTCTCTTTAATTTACCAATGGTCACTGCGGGAATTCCTACGGTGACTGGAGATGGTTCATATACAAAAATTAAATCTGGCTTAAACTTTCTTAATTTCCATGCGCCAATTAATGTGCCAGTAATAACGAAACTTAAATAGTTTAGGAATAATTGAAAAGAGTTACTGCCACGCGAAACAATTGGAACTCTGTATATATCAGCTCCCATATAATTAGAGAATAATGAAGGTTTTTCTAAAAATTCAGAAAAAAATTTTCCAGATGGATAATTTGGTTTGCCAGTTAAAATGGAAACCTCATGACCTTTACCAATCAACTCAGGAATGAAATCATTAATCCGAAAATTTTCAGGCCAAAAATACTGAGTGACTATTAAAATTTTCAAAAATTAACTAATAGTTTTTCCAAACTACCCTTTGAACATAATCAGTATAACTGTGAATAATTCTAACAACTTTCTCAGAAACATTAGGCATATTATAATCTGAGACTTTTCGTAGAAGTCTATTTTCTCCTGATGGTTGATTTTCTAATATGCATATAGCCTGATTAATTCTTTCAAACTTTAGCCCAACCATCATAACCGAACCTTCTTCCATTCCCTCTGGTCGTTCATGGGCCTCACGGATATTTAAAGCTGGAAAATTTAATATTGAAGCCTCTTCATTAATAGTGCCGCTATCAGAAAGAGTTACTTTTGCATTTAATTGAAGATTTACATAATCCTTAAATCCCAAAGGCTTAATCATCTTAATATATTTATTAAGCCTTAATTTTGCTTGAGATATTCTTTTCTTTGTTCTTGGATGCGTAGAGACAATAATTGGTAATTTATAGCTTGAACTAAGTTTATTCAAAGTAAGCATTAATTCTCTAAAATTTTTTTCAGAATCTATGTTCTCTTGTCTATGCGAACTAACTACAAAAAAATTATTTTTTGTTAAATTGAGTTTTTTCATTATTTTTGAAGAATCAATGCCCTCTTTATAGAATTGCAAAACCTCATTCATTGGGCTTCCGGTCTTAATTACAAGATCTGCCGGTAAACCTTCAGCCAACAAATAGTCTCTAGCAATAGTGCTGTATGTTAGGTTAACATCTGCCGTATGATCAACAATTCTTCTATTAATTTCTTCAGGAACTCTCATGTCAAAGCATCTGTTACCTGCTTCCATGTGAAAGGTTGGAATTCTTTTAATCTTTGCGGGAAGAATGGAAAGACAGCTATTCGTATCACCTAATACCAATACTGCCTCAGGTAATTCTTTTTCCAATAATTTATCAACAGCGGGAATAATATTACCAATTGTTCTTGCTGCATTGCCCTGAGCCGACTCAAGAAAATAATTTGGTTTTCTGATGCCTAAATCTTTAAAAAAAATTTCATTTAATTCGTAATCATAATTTTGCCCAGTATGGACTAAAATATGATCACAGTGATCATCTAAAGATGCTATGACTCTAGATAGCCTAATAATCTCAGGGCGAGTACCTACAATTGTCATTACTTTTAATTTTTTCATACTAAACCTCGCTTGATATTGTGTCAGGTTGATTGCGATCAAAAATTTCATTTGCCCATAGCATAGCTATCATCTCATTTTCTCCAACATTAGTTATATCATGAACCCAACCCGGTATAGTTTCTACAATTTTTAGATTTTCACTAGTTGCTAATATCTCAAATCTTTCATTGGTTAAGAGATGTCTAAATCGAAATAGGGCTTTTCCCCTGATAATAATAAATTTTTCAGATTTAGAATGATGATAATGCTGACCTCTTGTAATACCAGGTAGGGTTGTAAAAAATGAAAATTGCCCAGAATCATGGGTCTTGAGAACTTCTGCAAATAGCCCTCTATTATCTGGAAAAAAAGGGATTTTATAAGTAAATTGGTCTGGTGAAAGAAAACTTAAATATGTAGCATACAGAGCTCTAGTGAGATCTAAACCTACTCTTTCTGTAACTAGAGTTTGTCTAGATTCATAAAAAAGTTGGAGTTGATTTGCCAATTCTTGAATAGTTATTGAGAAAATTGGCTCCACTTTACCCCATTTTTGATTATTTTCTGGGGCATTAAGAGTCTCAATAAAGCTTTTAATAACATCATCAATATAAACCAATGGAATTGATTTATTTGGTTCATTTATTTTAATAGGGAGTTGATTTGCAATGTTATAGCAGTATGTTGCAACAACAGAATTATAATTTGGCTTAGACCACTTGCCGAAAACGCCTGGCAATCTATATATTGTTAATGAATTTCCTACTTTTTTCGAAAGCTCATACAATACATTTTCTGCAGCTAATTTACTTTTACCATAAAGATTATCCTCAGTAGCTTGAATACTGGAAGAGAAAATAATTGGTATATTCTTATTTACCCTTTCAATGACCTGACAAATTTTTCTTGTAAGCTGATGATTGCTTCGTTCAAATTCCCCATCATCAGATGGTCTATTTTCGCCTGCAAGATGAATGATGGCATCAGCTTTAATAATTTTTGATTCCAGTGAAGATATGAGGTCATTCCTATTAAATGAGTCAACTGTATAAGATTGTGATTGCAGTAATGCTGTAACAAGATTTTGACCAATAAAACCCTGAGATCCAGTAACTAAAATTTGCATTTTATTCTTCTGGATCGACGTATTCACCTCGAACAATCTGTTGCATAAATTCAAGCTTTAGTAATAATTCTTTCATTGATCCTTTATCCAATCGCTTGGTATTATGAGAGTTATAGTCATCTGATAAGGAAATCTTTATCTCTCCTTGATCCATAAATTTTTCATAGTTTAAATCTCTTAAATCTGGTGGAACGCAAAAATAATTACCCAGATCTTTTGCTGCTACCATTTCTTCTCTGCTAAGCAATGTCTCATATAATTTTTCGCCATGTCTAGTCCCTATTACGTTTACAGGATAATCTGATTTGCCCATTAATTCAGTTAGAGCTTCCGTTAAAACTGATATTGTTGATGCAGGTGCTTTTTGAACATAGATATCTCCTGGATTGCCGCTTTCAAATGCAAATAAAACTAGATCAACAGCATCCTCGAGCGTCATCATGAATCTTGTCATTTCACCGTCTGTAATTGAGATTGGCAGTTCCTTGTTAATTTGATCTACAAAGAGTGGAATTACAGAACCTCTTGATGCCATCACATTTCCATATCTTGTGGTGCAAATAATTGTTGAGTCGCTAGACCGAGATTTAGCAACTATGACCTTCTCCATCATAGCTTTAGAAATGCCCATAGCATTTATGGGATACACAGCCTTATCTGTACTCAAGCAAATTACTTTTTCTACGCTACTAGAAATTGCTGCCTCTAAAACATTCTCAGTACCTAAAATATTTGTCTTAACAGCTTCAAGTGGATGAAATTCACATGAGGGCACTTGTTTTAATGCGGCTGCATGAAAAATATAATTTACGCCCCTTACTGCATTAAGAACTGAATCATAATCACGAACATCACCAATATAAAATTTTAATTTACTGTTATTATACTTTTTACGCTGATCATCTTGTTTTTTTTCATCTCTGCTTAGAATTCTTATTTCTTCAAGATCTGAATCAAGCAATCTCTTTAAAACTGCATTACCAAATGATCCAGTGCCTCCAGTTATAAGTAACTTCTTATTTTTAAATATATTCATGACGGTATATTAACAAATGCATCCCTAATGAAGAAGAAAAAGGTTAATTATGATCAATGTTTTAAAATTACAATCAATAAACTAATTACAAAAATTAATTCTGTTTATGCTTTTTAATTGTTTCAGTTAAAAACTGAAAAGTTTTCTCTGAATTAACCTTCCATAGATATTTATTAGAAATTTGTTTACTTACTTTAATGCCTTTTAATCTAAGATCTTTGTTATCAATAATCATTTTAATTGCATTAGCGATTGATTGAGGATTCTCTGGATTAAAGTAGACCCCACCATTCCCTAAAACTTCTGGCATAGGGCCTCGATCTGAGCAGGCAATTGGTAACCCTGAAGCCATTCCCTCAATAAGGGTAACTGGCATATTTTCACAACTCGAAGCAAAAATAAATAAGTCAGACTCAGATAAAACCATTGGAATATTATCAATATGAATGAATGAATACTGAGTAACAAAAGTTCCTGTTGGGTCGGATAATTGAATTTCTTTATCTAAGCGCTTTTGTGAATAGCCTGATCCCCCACCAACGAGGGTAAGAGAAACAGGCATGCCTTTATCTCTGAGAATTTTTATTGCATTTACGACATGCCATTGGTGTTTATAAGGGGCAGCACTTGATACATACACACATTTTATTTCGTTAGACCTATTTTGCTCCCATTTCCTATTAATTTTAATATTCCTAAAGCTATCGTTTACACCATGAGGAATAATTCTTGATTCTTTTATGTGGCCTGTAGATTTTTGAATCATCCTAGAGGCATATTTGGTGAGGAAAATAACTGCCGAAGAAAACTTTAATGCCCGTATATAAAGAATCTTTAGAAAAAATAATCTCAGTCGACCCAATCCAAATTTATATCTTTCCATTTCTCCGGGTTCAAATGGAAGCATATCTTGGCTTAGAGTTACATTTGGTTTAAATCTTCCTATTGAGCTGGCGGTTGTATTAAAAACAAGCATGCATTTATTTTTTACTAATTCTCTTTTAAAAAGAAATCTTTGCCAAAAAAGTTGCATGAAAATATTTTGCTCTAAATAAGTTGGATTATGTTTTATTAACCAAGGTCTATGCGGGAGTTCATTTAATAAATTTTTATGAGACCAGACATGGATTTCACTAATGCCGTGGTGGCTTGGATTCAACTCACTAATAATTCCAACCATATGGGCAAATGTACCCCCAGATCTATTGCGAGATGCATCAATTCCAATGATCATAAAGTTCTTTTACGTAAGTGCGTGGCCCACATTCCAATCAAAAATGCTAAAACAAAAGCCCCATGCGAAACCTTGAATGTTTCATGAAATAGTCCAAATACCAAGACCCCAATAAACCCTAAAAATAAACCAAGATCAACTTTATACAGATATGAACCTAATTTTTGTAATAGATATAGATATATAAGCAAGCCAATAATCCCTGTTCTAAATAATACATCATTTAACTGTCCGTGCGCAGAACCTATTCCATCATCTAAAATAATCCATATACCTAGATACCCGGACCCAAATAATGGGCTAGAAGCAACATATTCTAGGATTGATTTAATGAGAAAAATTCTATATCCCGATGAAGAAGCGGCATTTACTAAATTAAAATTTTCACTCCCATCACTTGATCTAAAGGCAAATAATTTGTCAGCAAAATACTCGAATGGTAGAGCTATGTATTCGTATATCCCAGAAAATGCTACAACTATGCCTACTCCCAAACCATAAAGGGAAAAAACTCCTAAATTTTTTACAGTTAGTTTAATTTTGGAGCCAAAAATTACTATCAAAAATACTAGGCCACTTCCAATCAAGCCTACAATTGAAGCTCTAGAAAATGTTAACAAAATACCCAAAAAAATTATTATCAAAAGTGGTATTTTGGATAATCTTAATAAGAAAGATTGTGACTGGTAGAAAAATACAAGCCAAAATCCAATAATATATAAAAATCCATATCTTTGATTACCCACTTGATTTTTAGCAGAATAGCCAAGGGTTACAAGATCAAATGACCGAAGTTCATTTAGATTGCTTAGGGACAAATAAAAAGTATAAACAACAATAGCGATTTTAAATGCTGTAACCATTCTGTCATTAATGTTTATAAGAGCATAAGAAAACATGCTCATAAATAAAATAAAGCTCACTAATTTTCGTAATGAGAGATGCCAATATGAGTATTGAAAAAGCCATGCAACAAAAAAGATAACTGAAAAAATATAGAATGCTATCTTTAAATCACCAGAAAGAAGCTTTACAGATTGATCTTTCAATAAATAAACAAGCGGAAATATTAAGAAGATATAATTACCAGAAAAAGCTGAGCCCAATGTTACCTGCCCCATAAAGCCTATAAATAAAGCAACCATGAAGCAGATAATAAAATTTTCTTTATTCATCATAGTTTTTTTCTCTCAAATTATAGTAAAAAAAGATTTTCATATTTTTATAGGTTGTGTTCGATTTATGTTTCAAAATTAAAGATTGAGCATATCTAATGCAATATTTTAATCTATTTAAAGCTGATATTTTTTTAAGTGTTGTATTGCGTAAAATACTAAAACTGTCTTTGTAATACCCACATTGCATTAATGCTGAAGCAAAGCTATATGAGAACCAAAATGGAGGTATCAACAAAGTAGATATATATTCCAGATAGATTGATTCTAAATTTTTTAAAGTCCTGTATGGATTAGAAATATTGCCACCTCCCAGCCAATAAAAACCAAGATTTTCATCTAAGTAAGCAAAATTGTTTGTGAGTTTTGATACCTTTAACCAGCAATCATAATCCTCCCAAGAAATTTTTAATTTATCTTCTGAAATTAGATTTGCTGCCTGTAAGATAGATTTTTTAATGACTACGCTTGAATTAGGAATGGAATTTCCAGCATACAGAAGGTTATCAAAAGCTGATTTTGAGTGATCATAAAATCCAATTGATCTACCAAAAGACAAATAGTTTTTTCTTACAATTTTTAAATTATGAAAAACTAAATCAGCATTTCTTTTTGAAGCATAATTGATTGCCTTATCTAGTTTTTCAGGCTTCCACCAATCATCAGAGTCCAGAAAAGCAATCCACTCACCAAGTGCTTTTTTTATGCCTAAATTTCTGGATGCAGCTATTACACCATTATTATTAATTTTATAAAATCTAAATCTCTTTTCAGAAAAGTTTGAAACTATTTTCTCTGTATCATCAGAAGAGTGATTATCTACAATAATTACTTCCCAATATAAATAAGTTTGAGCCAAAATTGAATTTAGAGCTCTATGAATTAAATGCCCATGATTATATGAAGGTACTATTATTGAAATTAGAGGATTCTGATTCAAGATGTGGTCTGATTTAAATAATCTTTTTTTTGATCACAAAATTTTAATAAGCCTAGAAGCTCTTGATCAAAGAACTTATCAAAATTATATTTTGATAAGTTCTGTAATTTAGATTTGATTGTAAAATTTGAAACTAATTCCTTATTAGGGGCTTTCATAGTGATAATTTGGGGTTTGAAATTCAACTCTTTGAGGCAAAAAAATTGAATTTTTTTTGCGACATCCATTATTGAAAGTGAATTAGAAGAACAAATATTATAAGTTGAATGATTTAGAGAGTGGATTTTTCCTAGAATGAAGTCATCAAAAATTTTACATAACATCTCTATGGGCATAAAGTCTCTTAGATCTTCACCACCTCCATTTATTACCATTTTCTTGTTAGCGATTGCTTGCAAGCATAAGTCATTTACAACTAAAGACCAGCAGTCTTTATTTGGAAAAGCGGGATAACCAAAATTGTTTACCAATCGAAAAACATTGGTCTTCATCTTGTTTGGAAAATTAAATTTATTTATAAATTTCTCTGCTGCTAAATTTGATGAGGCGTAGGGATGATAATCAAAAGTTTCTGAGTCCTCTGTAATTAAACCACTTAATTGATTTCCGTAAACATGAATTGTTGATAAGAAAAAAAAATTGGGGGTCACTGCACTATCAAGAGCTTGGATTAATTTTGGAGTAATGTCTATATTGAAAGAGTTTGCTGCATTAGGATTATCGAGGCAGTTTCTTGCATTTATTCCGGCTGCATGAATAACAACATCTTGATTATGAATCATTTCATTGATATTTTTTTGATCACTCCAGTTAACCCTAAAAAAATTTACTCCTGAAAGATTTCCAGTTAATTTCCTGCACGAGCGTGATGCCAAAGTGACATCATAGTTTTGATTAATGAAATATTCTGCAAGCCTGCTACCTAAAAAACCGAACCCTCCAGTTATTAGTATTTTCATCTCTTACAGAGCCCAAGGAGCACCTTGTTCCCATAACGACTCTAAAAGCTCATGATCTCTTTTAGTATCCATACAATGCCAAAAACCATCATGCTTATATGCCATAAGTTCACCAGCTTTAGTTGCTTTTTCTAAAGGCTCTCTTTCAAGCATAGTGGTATCTCCATCTATTAGCTCAAAAAATTCAGGATTAATGACAAAGTAACCCCCATTAATCCAGCCTTCATGCAATTGAGGTTTCTCTTGAAAGTTTGACACTTTATTTCCGTGCATTTCCAATTCCCCGAAACGAGCTGCAGGACGAACTGCACTAACTGTAACCATTTTTCCGTGATCTTTATGAAAAGATAGTAATTCTTCCAAGTTAATGTCTGCAACACCATCACCATATGTTAATAAAAAGGGTTCATTGCCAATATAGGACTGCATCCTTTTCACTCGTCCGCCCGTCATCGAATCTGCTCCAGTATTAACCAATGTAACTTTCCAATTATTTGATTCCACCTGATGATGCGTTATATCACCAGACTCTAGATCAACTGTAAAATCTGCATTAAGAGCTCTATAGTTCAAAAAATAATCCTTGATTAATTCAGACTTATATCCTAAAGCAATATAGAAATCATTATGACCAAAATGGGCATAGGTATTCATTATGTGCCATAGTATTGGTTTTCCTCCAATAGTAACCATGGGTTTTGGGATTACATTTGTGTACTCTGATAAACGAGTGCCAAATCCACCAGCTAAAATAATAACTTTCATATTAACTCCCAATTATATTCAATTTCTTTAGGTAAACACCTATCTACCTCTATAGGATCATGAAGAATATCCGAAATATTTGTTACCAAACTCGGTCCACTAGCAATACCTTGAAACCCAAACCATATATTTGGGGGAACAAATAATCTCATATAGTTGCTCTCACCAATTTCAAGAATTTTAAAATCTTGATTAGTTTCATCATAAAAAACGAATCGCACTAAACCAATGGGCACAACAAGATTCATGCTCATCCTTGTATGTTTCTTCCAAGCTTTGATTGCATTTTTTTCAACCCAAGAAAAATAAATTTCTCCAAAATTATTAAAGTCCTCATCGATAGATTTTAGAGCATGCAATACATCCCCACCTGGGGTATTGATTCTCTTGAGAGGTGTAACTTTTATATCAGAATTATTCATTTAGCCCAATCCAAGTCCTCTAACTTAGCTAAGTTAATATATTCTTCAATCTGATCATCTGTTGTATTAGCTATACATTTGGGGTTATTGTAAAAATCGCTATACCACTTTGCAGTCATGCGTACAGTATCCTCAAAACCCATAACAGCGTTCCAATTTAATAAAGATAGAGCCTTATCGCAATTAAGTTTTAACAGTCCAGATTCATATGGACCATTTTCACTACTAGAAACATCTTCCCATTTAACTTTATTCCAGTAGAGTGCCATGGCCTCAACAAGCTCTACGACGCTTTGATTGTGTTTTGCGGTAGGGCCAAAATTGAAAGCCTCACCATTAACAGAAGGTTGATCTTTTAGTTCAATGGCCAGTCTAAGATACCCGCTTAATGGCTCAAGTACATGTTGCCAAGGCCTAGTAGCATGAGGCTTTCTCAATTCAACTGTCTTGCCTTCAGACCAAGCTTTGACACAATCAGGGATAATACGATCTTGCGACCAATCACCACCACCTATTACATTGCCTGCTCGAGCTGAAGCGATTCTAACCTTTCCATCTTTAGGAAAAAATGATTTTACATGGGAACGAATTACTAATTCAGCTGCACCTTTTGAAGCGCTATATGGATCTGGTCCACCTAGAGCATCTGTCTCTTTGTACCCCCAAACCCACTCAACATTATCGTAGCATTTGTCACTTGTGATAATTACTGCATAACAACTTTTATTGATTAGTCTTAAAGACTCTAAAATATTTAATGTACCAATAACATTGGTGCTCCATGTATCCACTGGATCATCATAAGATTTCCTCACAAGAGCTTGAGCAGCCAGATGAAATATGAAATCAGGTTTCTCGCTTAAAATTATTTCATTTAATAACTTTTGATCTCTAATATCTAATCTATAATCTTTCATACCATTACCAATGCTCGCAACATTGAAATGAGATAAGTTATTTGAGTCTTCTAATGCAATACCAATTACCTCAGCTCCTATTTTTTTTAACCAAGCAGACAACCATGCACCCTTAAAACCAGTATGGCCAGTAATTAAAACCTTAGTGCCAATAAATTGATTAAAAGTGCTCATAGGATGTCCTTATTTAATAATGTTTGTGAATTTAATTTACTATCTATAAAACTTAGCCACCTTGGCAAATTGCTATCAAGTTCAAAAAAGTCGTTTGCTTTCACATTTATCGGTTGATAACTTGATACAGCTAAAGAAATTTTTTTTGCCAAGTCCTGATAAGTTTTAACAAAAACAGTTTTATCTATTTCTAGCATAGGGCTTAAGTTTAATTTATAAGGATCAATGATGCACGCCAAAGGGATGCCATGAAAATATGCATCTAATGATGCAGAAGTAACATTGCTTGAAACAGCTATTGTAGATCTTGATAAAAGATTTACTATATCTTCTTCATTTATTTCAACATTCAATCCTTCGAACTTGCTTTTTGGGACCATGCAAGCTGGGTGAGGTTTAAAAATAAAATTCACGTTTGATGGCAGCAGAGTTTTTGCAGATTTGAGCATTTCAATTAATTGCTCATTATTTTCTAAAAGGTAATCTCCAAGGATCAAAACAAAATTATTGCTTTGTTTACCTTCGAGGCTTGAAATATACTCTCTTTTGCTCTCAAGATGAAAAAATCTTAAAGCTTCCACTAACTTTAGTTCTGAATTTGGATAATGCATTTCTTTAAAATAATTTTTTTGAGCCTCCCCATTGATAGCAATATAATCAGGTTTTAAATAGCAATTCTTTGATTTTTTTTCATGTATTCTTTCATCATTTGCATATCTTAAATCCCAAAACCGAGTCGTTGAGTGAGGAACTCCAACAATTTCACTATGATTAAATTTTCTCCAAGAATGAATTAAACTTATTTCCCAGCTTTGATTTTCTTGAAGATATAATCCTAGTTTTTGATTTGAAACTGATTCCATGGCAGCCCCGAAAAGGTTGAGATTGAGGCAATTATTAATAGCATCTATTCCATAAAATGTTTTATTCCAATCATCAACCATCACTTGAAGCAAAAAATCATCTTTCAATAGAGAATTTCTTAACTTAAATCCAATCTTTCGAATTGTTAGCCAATCCTTTATTGCTTGAATCATAATCCTATAATTTAGAAATGATTCTAAAAATACATGGACTTCTCCAGTTTTTGATTTGTTGAAACAAGTAAGGATTCTAGATGCTTCTTTTGTATTGGGAATTTGTTTACTAGGAGTAAAAATGTGTAGCCAATTAATATTATTTCCTGCATCAAGAATTTTATTAGGAAAGTTGCTCCAAAAATTAGATTTATGCTGGGATAACTCTAGATGCTTATTACTTAAATTTGCTAAATAGGAAAAAATTGTTAAATTTGCTGATGATTTTTCCCACAAATCTATACCAACTCCCTTCAAGTATCTTATTTTACTTAGATGGCTAATAAGCCAAGCTATTGATCTTAGTAGATGGGGAATAGGAATGCTGGGGAGCTCAAAAGACTTTTTATGTAAAAAAAAGTTGATAGAATATTGTTCTGATAATTTTTGCAATGCTTTTATCAGCGCCTTATTTTTAGATACAACTTCAATGGATTTGATCTTACAAAAGTCCTCCCATTCCGTGAGAGCAATTAACTTAATAATATTATCAATCTGTGGAGATTTGCTAAAATTACATTTCTCAGCAAATGAACTCAACCACCAGAAGCTAAAATTAGGCTTAATTTCGAAATGATCTTTAACTGGAATATTAAATATTTCTTTTTCTGCTAAATCAAAAGACCATCTTAAGTAAGCTTTTCTTATAGATTCTTGATTTTCTTCTATCAAATCTAAAATAGAGATTAAATCTTTATCTAAGGAAACATTGAACCCACTCCATAGAATAGTTTTTTTGTGTTTAGGGATTAGTTCTGTGGAATCCCAAATTAAAAGATCAGACATTTAAAGGTTGTTAAAAACTATTTTCTTTTCCAGATTTGATTAAATGCAGCTTCAGCCTGAGGGTCTGAAGACCCTGAAAATTCATCACTTGATAGTTTTTTGTCTACTAAGCTTAAGCCTGCATTAGTTAAAATTTGTTGCACTCCATCAGCTTGTTCCTGAAAATGATCATTTACCTCAATTAGGATACTTTCTACATTTTTTAGTACTTCATTCCCGCCTTCAAGAATTAAATGTTCTAGACCATCTACATCCATTTTTAGAAAACTTGGAAGTGGAATGTGTAGTTGATTGGCTGCGTCATCCATGGTGATTCCAGCAGTTTTATATTGGAAATTTTCATCAAGCTTTTTGCCGTCCCAGCCAAAATCCTCACCAAAAGTAGATAATGCTCCCCCCCATTCTGTAATACTCATTCGCATTTTGTTAAATGCTGTCTTATTACTGAGTGCAATTGGAACGATAAATATATTATCTTGTAGTCCATTCTGAAATATATTTCTAGCCAACAATTCTAAATTAAACACAGATGGTTCAAAAGAAAAAACCTTAGCGCTTTTTGCCTGTGCTGCATATAAAGAATAGACTCCAATATTTGCCCCTATATCCCAAAGGATTCCTCCATCCTGCATTGAATCAATCCAATCTAAGGTTTCAGGCTCTTTTGTCGAAAAAGTCTGAGCCCTCCAATCAGATAGGTAATTAGGAACTACAAAGCTCAATAAATGCCCATTATGCTCTTCAATTCGAATTCTTTGCATCATTAGTTTTTGAAATTGGCCCAGCATAAAAAATCTAGCTCGATAAAAATGGCCGGTCATATCTTTTTGCGGGGCAAAAGAGGTAAAAAGCTTGACAGCACTTTGAATAATCAATTTAAAGAACTTCTTCATACTTTATTTATAAATTTTAATATAAAAAATTATTGAAGCAGAAAGATAATGGAATCAATTAGTTATGATACTTCATACTCTGCTTTACCAATCAAAGCATCAATAACGGTTGTAACCCAAATCATATGAATGCACTCAACTATATTATATGCATGTGAATCAACCCAAAAATTAATATCTCCAAGAGATCTAAGGGTATTTGTAGAATGACGACCAGAAAAAGTCACTACCTGCATATCTTTTTCCTTTGCAAACTTTGCAGCATTCACAACACTAGGTGACTCCCCGCTTACGCTAATGAGCACGAGGACATCATTTTTTTTTCCATAAAATTTTACAGCTTCACTGACCCAATGATCATAACCAAAGTCATTGGCGAAACAAGTAATAATATTTGCTTCATTAAATGTAACAGCTCTTACACCGCCCTGTTTTGTAAAATCAACTGCGCCATGAGCAGAAATTGAGGCGCTAGCACCATTGCCTGCAAACATAAGTTTGTTATCGCTTTCCTTAGCTTTCAGCGCTAATTTTTTGAATTCTTCTAATTGTAAATCAATATTTTCTGGATATATCAATTGAAAGTACTCATCGAAGTATGTCTTATAAAAATCTTTCATTTTTTTAATTCTTGAGTTGATTGTATAGTTTTTTTCTACCTAATGTTCAAAATAGTTTTACTGTTTATCTCAATTTAAGTCAGGATTTGAAATATTGTATTGGTCTCTCCAATTAGAGTCTGCATGATATATTTTATAAACTAGTTTCATAGTTTCAAGAGCATCTTTTGAGGTCCCATTTTCTGGCTTTGTTTCATTTATTATTGACTCAAAAAAGGATTTAATTTCTTGATCCCATGATGGGTCATTGTTGTATCGGATATGATGCTCTTTTGGATCACCTCCATCATGATTCGGGTTAGCATATGCAATGGTAAGAGTCTCAGCTCCATAACTTTTTGTACCAGAGAGTATTCCACCCAAAATAATACTTCCTTTTTCTAGGTTAATATCTAAGTTAAAACGATGTCGCCATTGAGTTGCAGATGAATGGAGCATACCAACTATTCCCGTTTGCGTTTTCATAATACTGTAAGCATTATCTTCAACATCATAGCCCCAATGATTGTTTGAAATGAAGCTATGAACATCAACAAAATCACCTGCAAATAATCTCATTAAATCAACCATATGAATTCCTTGGTCTAATAGCACGCCCCCGCCTGCAATTGATCGCTTAGTTCTCCAATCAGGTTGATTAAAAGTAATTAATTGAGATTTTCCGTAGACTCCTCGCATATTAATAATTTTTCCTAACTCTTCTGAACGGATAATCTTTAATGCTTCTTGTACAGAATCATGATAGCGATGATTAAAACCATACATTAACTTTAGATCTGGATTTTCTTCCTCAACTTTTATTACTGAAACTATATCTTTAACGTTTCTTCCTGGCGGCTTTTCGCAGAATGTATGTAGTCCTTTTTTGAGGCTTGCAATGGTGACCTCTGGTGCAATTTGATTAGGCATGCATACCAACAAAACATCTAAGTCTTCCTGAAGCAAATCTAGATAACTTTTAAAAAATTTTATTCCATCGTCGGCCATGCCAGAAGAGACAAAAGTTTGATCACATACCGCAATTACGTCAGCGCACTCACTTCTATCAATGCAATCTCTTCTTCGTTTTCCAACGATTCCGTATCCAGCTATTCCAACTTTTAATTTATTCATTAAGCTCTCGAGTCTCCTTGGATAATCTTTCAAACAATTTTACCCATGCATTCAATGGGTCTGGATCAATTGTAAGACATACATCATTAAATTTTTTTCTTGCTATATTAGTCTTGGATTCATTCCACCATCTCATTGGATCTTCTACTATGCGTTCCAAGTGTCTGACTGCTGAAGTAGAGCTTGTATGAATAATATTAGTTTCTTTTAGCAGATTTATTAGCTCATCATAAATTGATTGCACTTCCCAAAATTTTTCTTCGTATAATAGCATTGTTGGAATCCCTGAAAACATTGCTTCAGAAAATGCTGTTTGAGGATATGCACATATCAACAATCTAGAATTTAAAATAGTATCTGTGAGAGAGCGATCTTTTGAAATAATATCTTTACCAAAAGCATCTATATATCTAGCTTTAGTATCCCAGCCACCAAATGGAAAAGGCCTCACTTTGAAAATATTTTTGTTACTTTGAGATAGTTTTTGGATAAATTTTCTTTTTTGATTAAACCCATCTAATACAAGTGGGCCCATAGGAATAGAAGCACATCTATAACTATATTTTTGAGAATCATAATCTATCAAAGAAATATCCCCTAATTTATTATAATTTTTTACCTTGGTATGAATTTTGTTGGCTGGCATCCTAGTTTGACCAGTCATCCATGGTTGGCCCCAGATAATTCTAGTATCTGCAATTTTTTCTTGATGATTGAAAACAGTGTAAAGAGGATACAAAGCTCCCCCATGGCTTGAAATTATTAATTTTGATCCCTTCGATTTCTGCTCAGCCGACCAAACTTTAAATAGCTCACTTGCAAAGTGCGCATTGGCAGTAAATATATTTTCAGCGTCGAATAGCTTTGACTGAATTTTAATTAAAGCTTTGTATCCCTCTAAATAAGCAATCGGCAAATCTTTTAAGATATTATCTGATAAAAAACTCTCAAAACTCTTGATATTTGAATCCCCTTTAGACTTGATATTTAGATTATCCAGGTCATTTCTATTCATTGCTTGCGGATACTTAATTTCTTTTGAAAGAAATGAATTTGCTCCTGGTAATATCTTTAGACGCAAGCACAATTTAAATAAAAAACCTCTAGGAAAGTAACTATGAAATAAAACAAACTTTCGTTTCCTGTAAGAAATTAAATTACAAAATTTATCTATAGATTGTAAAAAAAATTTATAAAAATACTGTAATAAATTTAATCGATAAAGCGGGATGATTCTTTCAATATTAAGGGTGCTATTTATTAAATTAGTTTTAATATTCAGGTCATTTCTTGACATCATAATTGATGAATATATTTGATGATTCCATTGGTCTGAATCAAAAAAATGTAACGCATTAGTAAAGTCTATCGGTATCTCTCTCGGAGCAAATGTGTTGATACAAAAAGTTTCTATGTGATCATTTTTCAATTGCGATTTTACGTAAGAAAGGCTTTCCCATCTATCCCAAATTACTGGAATATAGTTTAAGAGCCATGGGCCTACAATGATTCTCCAATATTCAATGTCTCTATGAATGTTATGAAATTCATTTAAAAAATTTGCCAAGAAACCTAATGTAATCTCATTAAGTTTTTCAAGATAAGCGTGGTCTTCTTTAAGCTTTTTTCTATCGCGCCAATGATAGTCACTTACATAAGTGGTTCTTTGTTCTAATGTTTTATTAAATGATATAGGCAAGCACCACTTGCCTAGGAACAGGATTTCTTCATTAGTCCCCCAAGTATCTTTTATGGCAGTCGTAACTAGTAGTTTTTTTTTCAAATGTATTGAAGTTTACTTTTAAAGATAATAAGTCTTTACGCTTTTAGAAACCTGAAATGCTAATTTTAGATTAATTATTTTTTTAAAATTCTTTTATTTGCATATATTACATCTACCCAATCAGTCCTTCCATTCATGGGATTTTTAGCAATGTGACTAATGTCATATAGTTCGAAATTTGCTTTTAGCAAATATTTTTCTATATCAGAGAAAGAAAGGCTTCGTTCATAAAAATCATAGAACATTAGTTCTGTGATGACTACATCTACAAGTTCAAGCTTTTCTCCAAAACCTTCTAGAACCTCTGGTTCAAAACCTTGAGTATCTATTTTGAGTAAGTTAACTGAATCAATGAGACTAGTATGATTTTTAATATAGTCATCCAGCCTCATTAAAGGTACTTCTCTTGAATGATTAATAGTTTTTTCGTAGTCCAGTTTTTTTTCATCACTTTCTTTGCCTAATTGTTCTAAATCAATCGAGTCCTTGCTGTTCATATTAATTTTGTTAAACCCAGAAACGCCTGTATTTATATCGTGAGTATAAAATTCAGCGCTTTCATTTGATTTATTGCCTGCAGCCATATGATTAATGTATGCATTACCAGTGCTTGAATGCTTTTGAGCGCTTTGATTTAGCTCTTCCAAGCATTCATCCTGGGGTTCAAAACAATGTATGTGGGATTGAGGCCACCATTCACTAAATTCATCCAGAGAACTTCCATTGTTTGCTCCAATATCAAAAATGACTGGATCTTTTCTATCTATTAAAAGTTTGATAGTTTTTTCTCTGCTAAATGCTTCTAAGTACTTTGCTGTTCGCTCTTCATTCTTTCCGTGATTTTTATTTTTTTTAATCATTTTTACAATGGTTTTTATTTGAACAAAACTATAACTTATTTTGAATCAATATTTTTAAAAAAGTTTACCCACTGATCTTTTGGGTTATTGGAGGTTCTGAGGCAGATTTCTTCAAATTTCTTTCTGGCTAATAATACTTTTTGGCTATCCCACCATATTCTTGGATTTTTATATATATCTTTAATATGTTTTGCAGCATCCTTGGGATCAAAATGCAGAATTTTTGCTTCTTCAAGATCGGAAAATAATTCGTCATAAATTGATTGGCACTCCCAGATTCCTTTTTTAAGGAGAAGCACTGAAGGTATGCCAGAATACATTGACTCAGCAAAGGATGTTTGTGGATAGCAGCAGACTATAATTCTCGATTTTTGAAAATCTTTTAACATGGTTGATTCATGAGTAATGATGTCCTCTCCAAATTGATCGATATATCTTTTCTTTGTTTCCCAGCTACCCAGCCCTTTTGGTCTAACTCTCATGTTAGTTAAAATTTCACTATCTAAGCTTTCTAAGAATATTTTATTTTGATTGAAAACTTCTAGAACTAAGGGTCCCACAGGAATAGATACGCATCTAAAACCATATCTAGTATTTTCATAATCAATAAAAAGCACATTAGTGTTTTGTTCATAGTCACCGGCCTTATAATGGAGTTTATTTGGAGGCATGCTAGTCTGAGTTTTGATCCATTTCTTACCCCATACTATTCTTTTGTCTGCAATTTTATCTTCTAAATCAAAATTACTAAATAAAGAATAAAAAGCCTGTCCATGACTTGAAATAATTAACTTTGCCCCAGCAGAACTTTGTTCAGCTGCCCATATTTTAAATATTTCATTTGCAATGTAGGCGTTTGCAGTAAAAATTTTCTCTGCATTGGCTATCTTTTTTGTTGTTTCTTTTATAGAGGTATAGCCTTCTAGATATGCAATTGGAATATCTTTAAAAATATTTTGAAATAGATATTTCTCAAATTCATTTTTACCGATTAATTTTTTAAACTTAAGATTAGTTCTATCCTTTGATTTCAAATAATCAATTGGTTCCTTAAAAAGAGAATGCCATCGAGGCATAATTCTAAGTTTTAAATAAAAATAGATAAGAGCTTTCCTTGGGAAATATGAGTGAAAAATTAATATCTCTTGGTTTTTACTAGAAATAAACTGCAAACACACATCAGCCAGACGAGCGAGATATCGAAGAATGCTTTGTTTAAGAGTAAATTGAGGTTTTGATGCAGTAGGTTCTTGGTGAAGTGCAGTATCTATAATTTTAGTTTGAATATTTTTTGGACTTCGATTCTGAATAATTTCGGCAAAAATACTATGATTCCAAATATCAGAATCATGAGCTTCTCTAAATTCAGCAAAGTCGTTTTGTGGACGTCTTAGCAAAGCATCTCTAATAAAGTAAGTCTCCATTTTTTCATTAAGGTCTATTGCTGATGATATTGCCTCCCAGCGATCCCAAATTATTGAGACATAGGCTAACAACCATGGCCCGATAATAATTCTCCAATAACGCTCAGATTTATTTTGACTGTGGTATTGATTCAAAAACAATGTAAGCTCTTTTAACAATTCCTCATTCAGAGATTCTAAATATGCATGATCGATTGAAAGTTTTTTTCTGTTAGCCCAGTGATAATCAATGGTTATATGCTCCTTGGAACTCCAAAGATTTTTCATAGAGTGCTTTTTGCACCACTCTCCTAAAAAAACTATTTTTCCTTGTGAGTCTCCCCAAGAAACCTCTAATGCAGTTGTCACTAAAATCTTTTTCTTAACTTCCATTAAAAATAGTAAAAAAATTAAAGATTGTAAGGTCTGATGTTTGGAGGATTTTCAAGATAATTATAAATATCTGTAATAAAAAATTCTGAAGCAACTTTATAAAAATCTCGCATTTTAAAGGCCCACATTTGAAAACCAGAGCTATGGGTAAACGATTTAACTAGATCCTGCTTTTCCATCTCATAGAAATAGTGCTCATTAAGAGCCAATCTCTTTACAATATCTGAATCACGATACATCACTGACATGTAAAATGGCTCTTTGGTAATTTCACCATTAGATTTAACAATAGGATGTATAAATTCTTTGGTATATCTATATGGAACTCCAGTAATTACCTCAACATGATGAATAAGAGTTACAGCTTTAGACGGATGAAGACCAATATTTATTTGCAATATATCTAAATCAAGAAATTTACTCCAAGGCGAGCCGTCTCCATATGAGTGCCTCGAAACATTTTTTAATATATCAGCATGCTTGCCAATACCTGATATTGACCAAAATGGATGAAAAGTTCTAACTGATGAGGAAGCTTGTCTAATATGTTCTGCAAAAGCTCCCATTTGATGAGATGGAGTCAAATCAATATCAAATGGTATCTCAGTGTTACAAAGATTCATTGATGCGGATGGAGAAAATACTGTGCCTGTTTGACCAATAACCTCTTGAAAAGAAGATAAACATGTTGGCAGTAAAATATTTTTTCTTAGTCTTGTTCTAGCCAAAGAGGTTACATTGCCAGATATATAACAATTCTCCCCCTTAGATAAACCAATACCCTCCAAACCCTCAATTAAATCATTTTTTAAATCTTCTGGAGAAATCACGTTTAATTTAATCCTTCTGTATTTTTTTTAAGTATTCTTCTGCAACAAAAAATTGATGGGGCGGAATAAACCTATTGTTTGAGACTCCAAATGATCTTCTATTAGCTCGACCATCTAAAAAGTTATTTCGAATCATTTCAGCTTCATTTATACAAAACTTTTCTGAGGTGTCTGGTGAAAATATATTTAACTTTTGATCATTGTTAGTTTCTAGAGAAAGTGATAATTCTGAATTTAATGTACAAGCCCAAACATCTTTTGATGGGTATAGCATTTGAAGATGCCTAGAGGCAGCCCAAAATAACTCGGGGTCATTTGGAAAAGGGAATGGAGTGTGGATATATGTTTTTTTATAATCCAATATAAGGTCAATCATCGGTTCAATTAACTGCCAGAATGTATCATGCTCTGGATCTGGAAATGGCCATAACTTTGCATCTAAACAATAATCAAAATGACCATAATGAACCTTAGAAAACTTACTATCATCATCAGATTTAAGCATGGTATTTAAATTTTGCATTCCTGCTTTGGTTTCAATCATGGGAACAATTTCTAAGAAACCATTGTTATCTTGTCTACATGAAGCTAACAACGAATGGGTTTCATCAATCTGATCGTAGGATTCAACCATTGGTAGAAAAATTCCTGTAATTGGAAATCCTGAATTAAAAATCTTTAAAACTGTATTGATGTCCTCTTTAAAAAATTCTGTATTTATAGAATTCACTCTTACATAAATTGGCTGATCAAATTCATCTCCAACCCAAGTCTTACTGTTTACTAAATCGAGAAAATTGTTTCGAGCATTTATCTTTAAAGTTCGTGTTATATCTTTGTCAAATGGATCTTGGGCACTATCCTCTAAATCAAGAATTGTCATTACCCCAGCTGCATTTAATTTTTTTACAAAACGCAATGTTGCTCTTGGGTGAGTTAATGGTAGGTACTGAATGATGTTTAGATCTCTCATTTTTTTTCCTTAGACGCTGAAATTAGTCCGTGCTGAACTAATGTTTCAACAATTTCATACAACTCCCAAACTGGAGCATTTATTTTCTCAGCAATTTCTAGCAAATCAATTTTTCCATCGGCGTATGTTATGAAATCCATCATGGTCCTTACAGCATCTGTAGATTCCTTGGTTGAAGTCTCTGGGTATAAACCTCTTTTCCCAAGTTGAGGCTCTCCAAGAACTTGAACTTTCGGGAAACAATTAAATTCTATGGCTTCAATTGATTTGATAAAAGCATTTAGGCCTCCTTTTAATCCGGCGGGAGATATCAATGATAAGTCATCTAAGGAAGTATGATATTCAGGGTATTCATCGTATTTGCTCCTCATAATTGTTGCAATTGGTAGATCTACTCCGGGGGCACAATACTGACGCTCATCACTTCCTCGATCTAACCATGTATATTGCTGGTAGTCTGAATCAATATGGCCAAGAACATGCTTCCCAACCCTATCAGCTAATGTACTCCCATTTCTAGAAGGCATGAATGAATAACATCTATCATCACCTACACATGTAATATTAAAACCTGCAATTACATTAGTCTTTAAATGTTCCATATGCTTGCTTAAATAAACAATTGAACCGATTGTTTCAGGAATAAAGATGAATCTGTATGTGTAGTATGGATTTTTAAGAGTGCTAATCCATTTAGCTAAAGCAGTTGAAACTATTGGTCCAGAGAGCTCATTGTTACCCATCGAAGGATGGCATACATATGTAGAGAGCAAGATCTCCTTGGTGGAACTTCCTTTAATTACTAAATCAGCATAATTCAGCACACCATTCTTTAATTCTGAATCTATGAACACATGATACTTTTCATCTTTAAGAGAGTTTCTTTGCTCTTGTGTAAGACAAAAACCCCAATTGCTAGAATAGTAAGAAGTAATATATGGAATTGCATCTGGCTGAGCTGGAAGAGAATGAAGATTTCTTTGTAAGTCGTTGAGTTGTAAAGTTGTATCTATTGGCTCTGAGTAACTCACAACATGAAGATTGTTTTGATGAAAGTCTATAATCTTTTCACCTTTTTCATTTTTAATGTAAGCATCCTTGATATTCCATTCTTGAGGTACCTGCCAGTCTAGGACATTATCACCACTTTTTATTTCATGAACATCTAAGTCAGGTAGTAATTTTTTTAGATAAGACAAAGTATCTCTTACGCCTTCTCCAGTTAAGCTTCTGCATATTGGAAATAAATCTTGCGCCCAAGAATACATTTCACTGCCATCAAGGATTTTTTTCATATAGCTAAATTAATGGTTTTTCTAGAATTTTATTTTGGACTGGAGTATTTTTTGAAACATCTGAAATAACTTTTTGACCAACAACTCTTTTTAAATATTTTGGAGCCAAACCAAAACCAGGTCTTACACTTCTTACTGAATTACTTGAAATAATTTCTCCCGCTTTAAGATCTTTAATAAAATACAGAGATCTTCTAAATTGAGCATTTGCTTTTTCACTAGATTTTCTTGAAAAATTTATATCGCCAAGTGCACTCCAAGCTACATTTGCTCCATTGCAGAGGTTCTTCAGCTCCACTGGTTCAAGAGAAAAGCTATCATCGGGACCGCCGCCATCTCTATCTAAAGTAAAATGCTTTTCTATGATTGATGCGCCCAAAGCCACACTAGCAATTGCAGTATTATTATCAAGTGTATGATCTGATAGGCCGGTAACTAAGTTAAATTTCTTTTTCATTTCTGTAATTGTTTTTAAATTATAGTCTTCTGCAGGAGCAGGATAACCACTTACACAATGGAGAATTGCAAGTTGCTCACAGCCTGAATTTTTTGCAGTATCAATAGCCTCAGCAATCTCTAATTCATCTGCCATCCCGGTAGAGATAATCATTGGCTTGCCAGTGCTGGCTACATACTCGATAAGTGGTAAATCAATTGCCTCAAAAGAGGCAATTTTATATGCGGGTGCATTTAAATCTTCCAGAAGATCAACTGCCGAAGAGTCAAAAGGCGAGCTAAAGATTGTGATGCCTATTTTATTGGCATGTTGAAAAAGGATTTTATGCCAATCCCAAGGCATGTGTGCCTCATTATATAAATCATATAAAGTTCTTCCATCCCACAAACCACCTTTAATTTGAAAGTCTGATTTATCAGAATTTAATGTAATTGTATCTGCTGTATAAGTTTGGAGTTTCACTGCATCAGCATTTGCTTTTTTAGCTTCCTCAATTATCTTTTTAGCAGTTTCTATGCTGCCATTATGATTAGCAGATAGCTCTGCAATAATATATGGAGAATGGTTGCATGAAATTTTGCGATTGTTAATTTCTATAAAAGGTTCAAGCATAATTTCGTAACCAATCTTTTTGAAGCAAACCAAAACAGATTATATCTTGATATGCAGTATCTTGTTTATATTGATCTCTCAAAATACCTTCTTGAGAGAAACCTAATTTTAAATGGAAATTGATTGAAGCAATATTGCTACTCAAAGCCTGCCCACAAACTTTATTTAAATTTAAATCATTAAATCCGTAACTCAGAGCATGAAAACCAAGACTCTTACCGGTTCCTTTAGGTGCATTTGGAGAAGTATAAAAACCCCAATCAGCCAGCGAATATTTTTCTATAACATTGAAATTGACATACCCGAGTCGGCTTCCCTCCTCTTCATAAATCATAGAATGTTTAGTGGGATCTGAAGAAATCAACTCAAACCATCTGATATGCTCTTCTTGAGAAATTTTATGCTGCGATAGCATGCTTTTTCGAATAGAAGGATGATTCCTCCACTTCAACACATCCTCTAAATCTGCTGAGTCCATTGGTCTTAAAAGCTTCATAATATTCTATGTAATAAAATTAACTACTCTTTTTGTGCCAAATCCATCTACCAAATTAGAAGCAATATTGGAGGCACTCTTTAAGTTTTGAGGGTCCATAAAATATTCTAGAGCGCTTTCTAAGCAATGACCATCGCTAAATTCTTGGTCAATAACAATAGAGGCTCCTGATGAATGCAGTGCTTTTGCACCTGGTTTTTGATTGCTTGCAATTACCAATGATATTGCTGGAATCCCTAGACAGCACCTCTCCCATGCAGATACGCCTACAGCACCTATCACAATGTCTTGGTTTTTTAAAATATCTCCCATATTATTTACATCAACAAGTAAATTACTTTTAGGAGGCATTTGTTTCAATTGGCTCTTAATTTTATCAAGATGTTGAGAATTGCCATTCATAATTACAGTCATATTTTTAACTGTGGATAAATTGCAACTAAATAGTTTTTCAAGTATTTTGCTAGAAAAGTTATCAGGGTCACTGCCTCCTAAACTAATAAGAATATTTTTTAAAACTCCATTTTTTCTATATTTAAGAGATTCATCCCGGATTTCTAAGAACTCATCTCTAATTAAGGCGTAATTTAGGCCTGTTAAAATTTTGCAAGAATTTGGAACCAAATTCTTATAATGTGATTCTTTTTTACCTAGGTTTTGGTCTAATAATACTTCACAATGATGTGCTCTATTTGCTAAATCATCGATAACCATTATATGTTTACAAATTCCTTTTAATTCAGACTCCCAATATATATCAATGGCATAGTGATCAACTATTAGCCACTCAACATTCATTCGTTTTAGCATGAGCTTGGTTTCTTTAGCATCCTCCTTCAGATCAAAAGCTTTATTTTTAAAATAAGGCAAAATATGCGATTCATGGCCCATCTCAATAATCTTCGATCGAGAATTAAAATCTAGATTTGCAGATATGAAATATGATTGTATTGAATTTTTTTTTAATTCTGTGGCAAGTGTTAAACATCGCATGAGATGTCCGTATCCAATAGCATTGGAAGAATCAACTCTGAAAGCATAAATTGATTTTGTCATATTAAATCAGACGATAACTTTTTTTAGCGCGCTAATGACCCTATCTTGCTCTTCGATTAATAAAGTTGGATACATAGGAATGCTAAGAGCCTGCTCATGATATCGCTCAGATTCTGGGCAATAATTTTTGTTAAAGCCCATTTCCTCGTAGAAAGGTTGCCTATATACAGGGATATAATGAAAATTTACAAGTATCCCCAAATCACATAACTCATCATGGATTTGTGGGTGGCTTTTTTCAATGCTATTTAAATCCAGTCTAATTATATAAAGATGGTAGCTAGAAAATGTGTCTGGATGTTGCCAAGGTATTTGAAGAGGCAGCGAAGCTAGTTCATTGTTGTAGCGATCAGCAATCTGATGCCTCTTTTGAATAATATCTTGTAACCTATTAAGTTGACTTAAACCCAAGGAAGCGGCTATATCTGTCATTCTGTAGTTATACCCAAGTCGGATTTGTTGATAGTTCCAAAGCTCGTTTTCAGGCCTATCAATCATTTCATCCATGTTCGATGTTATTCCATGACTCCTGTGTTGACTCATTCTATTAGCAAGAACAGGGTCATTGGTAAGTGCCATGCCGCCCTCTCCTGTTGTGATAATTTTTACAGGATGAAAACTAAATACTGTAATATCACTATACTCACAACTGCCTACTTTAGAGTTTAAATATGACGCTCCGATTGCATGTGAGGCATCCTCAATAATCTTGAAATTATATTCAACACTTAATTTTTTTATTTCTTTCATTTCACATGACTGACCACTTAAATGTACAGGTACTAAGATTTTAGGCAAAGAATTATTTTTCTTAGCTATTATCAATTTCTCCTTCAATTTTTTAATACTCATGTTATAAGTGAGAGGATCTATATCAACAAAATCTACCTCCGCTCCACAGTAAATAGCACAATTTGCAGATGCTACAAATGTATTTGGAGTTGTCCAAAGTGAATCGCCCGCCCCCAAGTCTAATGCCATACATGCAATATGCAATGCAGATGTTGCACTGTTGACTGCAACCGCATGGCTTGCTCCAGTATAACCAGAAACTGCTTTTTCAAATTTTGGAACAATTGGGCCTTGAGTTAATAGGTCGGATTTTAAGACATCTACAACAGCAGCAATATCATCTTTAGTAACATTTTGTCTTCCATATTTAATCTTCATAATCACTGAACCTCAATTAAATTATTAGGGAGAATTGCTTGTCGATATTGACCTATTTTATAGGCTTCATTCAAAACTAATAAATTTTTTCTAGATACTATTTCAGTATTTTCTCTGTATTGAGGAGAGATTCCTGTATATGTTTTATAATCAATAGCTGGGATCCAACAATCTGAAGGGGTAATAGAAATGGCCTCTAGATCTATTAGAGACGAGCAGTCTGCTAATAGTTCATTATAAGGGTTGAGACCGACATCTTTTCCGTTTTTTGGCAGAGAGTAAAAATGTCCATATGTCTTTGGTTTCATAAGATAATCACAACCTACTAAAATAGCTTTTTTAAATCCAAGACTTATTGCCAAGCCAATACCAGAGTGCAGACCGCCTGCTAAATAGCTAAACTCAGAGCATATATCCAAATACTTTGAATCTGGTTTCCTGTTTCCAAAATGATGAAGAAAGAAAGTGTTCTTATGGCGAGCTCCAAACATATTAGTAAAGCTTGTAAAGAGTGGAATATGTTTGAATCTAGAAAATTCAGACCTGAAAAGATTACCCATTATATTCTTTTCATATTTCAATTTATATGGATTCTTAAAATAGTAATAAAATGAAAATGGCTCAGGCAATGTATAGCAACAAGTATCTAGTAAATCAAAATCCTTATGCAAAATAAGATGATTAATGCCAATAGTTGGTTTGTCGCTAAAATACTTAAAGTCAACATACTTTAAAGAAGATCCATTTCCAAAAATATAACAGGTCTGATCAAAAAAATTATTTTTAAAAATATGGTTCCTTCTTAAAATGGAGTGAATTATCGATTTAAGCATACGATTGTTAAAATTTATTGGGGCTACATTTCAAGAAAATTACTTAGCATTTTCAATCCTACTTTTCCGCTTTTTTCTGGGTGGAATTGACACCCCATAATATTTTCAGATTGGATTACAGCAGGTATGAAATTACCCCCATACAAACAACCAGCCAACAAATGATCTGGATTATTGGGCTGAGCCATGAATGAATGGACAAAATATAAAGCATCTGATTCATTAGCGCCTTCTAAAATACTACCAGACCATGAAATATTTTGTTCTTTAGGTTTTATTAAATTGCTCCATCCAATATGTGGGATTTTTAATTTCTGACCATCTTGGGCCATGGATGGAATTGCTTGGACAGTTCCAGGAATCAAACCCAGCCCATCAGTGCTTCCAAATTCTTCACTTTTATCAAGAAGAAATTGCATTCCCAAACATATTCCTAATATTGGTGTTCCTTTTAATGCGATTTCAGACAACAGACTTACAAAGTCTCTTTTGATTAATTCATTCATGCCATTGGCGAAAGCTCCAACTCCTGGTAAAACTAATCTATCCGAATTTAAAATCTGCTCTGGGTCACCTGTAACTGATACGGATGCATTGTTGTACTCAAGGCCTCTTCGAACACTCAATAAGTTACCAACACCATAATCGATAATAGTAACTTCTTTATTAATCATGATCTCTCACATTAATTCCCGCTTTCTTAGCTGCATCTCGAATCATCGGAATCGACGATCTTTCATAATGTAATATATCTGCCATTGCAATCGCATCAGCATCACCTAGTTCAATTGCATCTTCTAGGTGAGCTTGCTCACCCATTCCTCCACTTGCAATTACAGGAATATTTACCGCTTGAGTAATGGATTTGATAAGCTCAATGTCAAATCCTTTTCTTGTGCCCTCTGCATCAATTGAAGTTAATAAAATTTCTCCAGCGCCCTGAATCACTCCCTCTTTTGCCCAATCTATAGCATCAATTCCTGTTTTTTCTCTGCCTGAATCTGTATAAACCTCCCAGCTGTCATTTGACTGTTTTTTTGCTTCAATTGATAGAACCATGCACTGTGATCCAAATTTCCTTGAAACCTCATTAATGAGTTGAGGTCTCTGAACAGCTGCTGTATTTATAGCTACTTTGTCTGCGCCAGCCCTTAATAACTCTGTGACGTCATCAAGGTTTCTAATACCACCACCAACTGTTAATGGTACAAAAACCTCCTCAACTGTTCTTGATACAATCTCTGGTAGCTTACTTCTTCCATACAGGCTTGCAACTATGTCTATGTAAATAAGCTCATCGGCACCCTGGGCATAATATTTTTTTGCATACTCTTGAGGGTCGCCAATTACCCTTAATCCCTCTAAGTGAATGCCTTTTATAAGATTAGGGCCTTTAATATCTAATCTCGATATTAACCGAACTTTTTTATGTTTCATGCTAGTTAATCAAGTCTTTGCTGATCATGCCAAACAGCTCTCTTGAGCACCCACTCATCATCAATTTTTTCCCAAAGATGCGGAGATCTAAATTTATCAATAGTTTCATGGAATTCCACTTCGGATAATGAAATATAATCTAAAAACTCTTTAAAATATTTTTTTGGAAATTCTTCATCAAATTTCTTTACTAGTTGAGAGCCCTCTTCTCTTGTAATTTTATTATTTCTGATTTCTTGCGCTGCATCATAGGTTGATCTGCCAATCCCGAATTTCACCAATGTGGTGTAATAATGAAACATGTCAATTCGATCATCTATGCTGCTGTACTTTGAATAAGTTCCTTCCGTTCTTTCTGTGTTCGATTGAAAGCCGGTGTGCTCAGTTGCATAGTAATAACACTCTTGGGGGTCCCATTTAAGATAGTAGCCTAAATAATGAACTTCAACATTTTTAGATTCAAGAAAATCTGCACTTGGAGGAATATAAGGAGCAAAATCATTTAGGGTAAAATCGGTTTCCTCAATAATGTCTCTAATTTTCTTTCCGCCCAAAACAATATCCAAAGGGTCATTAATTGAAAAGAATTTTCTGTCCATAGTAGGTACATAGTTATCATCTACGTTATTTCCATACTCTGCTTGATTCTCTCCATACATCACTAGTTCAACGCCAAACTTAGCAGCCAAGGAGGGACCAATAATTCTCTGCCCAACTATGAATGGTTGGAATGGATGCAGTAAATTAACAAATGCCTGCTGTGTTAAGTATCTGTGAAGTCGACCATTTGGGGTGAGGAGAATATTATCTAAGCCACCTTCATGGATCCAGTTTTCAAAATTTTTCCAGCCTATTTCTGTATATTTGTGTGGTGCCCATGTAACTGTTAAGGGGTTCATTCCATATTTGTACTTCAAAATATGAGAGGTAAATGCGCTGTCTTTTCCGCCACTACCCGGAATAACTATGTCGTAACTTCCATCACTCTTTCTGTGCTTATCGCACAACTCTTTTAGAGCTTCTTCCCTCTCGTCCCAATTTATTGAACTTGCTTTAGTTTCTTGGTAATGACAAGCATCGCACACACCATCATTATCAAACCCTATTGTGGATTTTTTTTCATCTTTTGAGTGCTTAAACTCAACTGTCGAGCTTGGTCTTTGATTGGATATAACGCAACGCTTACAAAAGATTACATCTTCTGGCAAACCAAAATATGCTTCTGACATTTTACAACTCCTTAAAAGAAAACATTATACGTCTTATAAGCTCTTAAAAAAATTATTTAAGAATTTGAAATTTATTTTTAATAATTTACTTTAGGTCTACAAAAAATTTTTGTTTTTCCATAGACCAAAAAGATTTACTTTGAAGTATTTTATAGAATTTATCTGAGCTATTTCCATCACCAAACACTGTAACCTCTTTGCATGATTTTTTATCAACATCTTGAATTGCATTTAATATTTGATTTTCATCAAAGGCTATATTGGCAATACTTGGCAAGGTCACTCTGTTATTTTGCCTAGATCCAATATTTATTGTTGGAACTCCAAAATGTGGCGCTTCTCTAACTCCTGCACTGGAATTACCTATCATAAAATTAGCATTTTTTAATAATTGTAAAAAATATTCAAACCTCATGGATGGAAAGATTCGAAAAAATGTATTTTCTTCTATTCTTTCATATGCTTTAAATATTAGTTCAGAACCATGATCATTGTTAGGATAAATGACTACATAATTTCTTTGAGAGCTAATTAAAGAATTCACTAATATATCTATATGACTTTGAAGATCGTCTAGTTCAGTAGTAACAGGATGAAAGATGACAACACCATAATCATCATAATCAATCTCATAACGATTTTTAACCTCCGATATAGAAGGCAACATGCCTGAATTCATAACGTCTATATCTGGAGAACCTATAACATACGTTGATTCCAGTCTTTCTCCAAGCTGAAGTAATCTGTCTTGAGCTTCTTCATTTGCAACAAAATGAGCATGTGATAATTTGGTAACAGCATGACGAATTAATTCATCAACTGTTCCAGAAACCTCCCCACCTTCGATATGGCCTGTTAAAACATTATTCAATGCGCCAACTGTTGCTCCAGCTAAAGCCTCGACTCTATCTCCATGAACAATTATTAACTCTGGCTGAATCTCCCTCACATAGTCCGACAAACCTAATATAGATTTTGCTAATACATGATCCATTCCATCTGAAACATTTTGATTAATAAATTTATGAATATTGCTAAAATTAGCGTTTTCTACTTCTTCACATGTATATCCATATTTAGCTAACATATGCATACCTGTCACAAATACATGAAGCTCAAAATTCTTATCTTCTTGAATTACATTCATCAAGGACTTAAGCTTGCCAAAATCAGCTCGAGTGCCAGTAACAAAAACAATTTTTTTTGGGCTATTCATGAGCTAACTCTCTATATGCTTTCGGGTTAATTGCTCGCCTTCCTTGATGGAGCATAGAATAGTTTTGCCAAGTAAGTCATCATAATCAGCCGCTGAGAAGTCTCCTTCTCCCGGTCGACGAACCCAAATATTGTCCTCAGATAAAACTTCACCTAACTTAATATCTTTTATTGCAACCACAGAAGCAAATGCAAATGCAATTGTTGGTTGTTCTTCAGGAACTGGATTCTTATTGCCCCCTCTTTCTTTAAAAAGTGTTTGTGAGCCTGAAATAAGATCTGATAATGCGGTTGGGTCCATTGAACACACAATATCTGGACCAGGTCTCTCCAATGAATCTGTATAATGCCGCTCAAGAATTGAAGCTCCCAAGGCAACTGCGCCAAAACATGCCAAATTATCAGTCGTATGATCAGATAAACCAACAACCGCATCTGGGAATTCTTCTTGCAAAATATTCATAGCTCCCAACCTAACTAGCTCTGGCGGAGTTGGATATATATTTGTTGTATGAAGTAAAGCATAGGGAATTTGATGCTCTCTCAGAATTTTTACTGCAGGGGTAATTGATTCAATTGAATTCATTCCTGTGCTTAGAATTATTGGTTTGCCTGCCTTAGCTACGTGTTTAATTAATGGGTAATTGTTACATTCTCCAGAACCAATTTTGTATGCAGGAACATCAAACTTTCTCAATCTATCTGCCGCAGCTCTAGAGAATGGAGTGCTAATAAAAATACAGTTTTTTGATTTTATATGAGTCATTAACTTAAATTCATCTTCTTCATTAAGAGCGCACCTAGCCATAATTTCATATATAGATACATCAGCATTCCCAGGGATTACGTTCTTTGCTTCATCTGACATTTCATCTTCAACAATATGCGTTTGATGTTTAATAATTTCTGCTCCTGCATCTATGGCTGAATCTGCCATTGCAATTGCTAGGTCTAAACTACCTTCATGATTTATTCCTATTTCGGCAATTACAATTGGTGGATATTTATTTCCAATTAACCTATCTGCAATCTTTATCTCAGGCATTTTTTTTCCTCAAAATTTTTTCTGCTTTGATTAAATCTTCTTTCTCATCAATATCAATACTATCCTCTTCTTTCATTATAAAAGGTATGCTGCCATTTGAAGGAAAGCAATTTCTCTTAATAAATTCTTTTATTTGAAAGATATAGATTGCTCCATTTGGAATATAAACATCTTGAAGATCTTGTCTTCGAGCATTCGATAGCCCCTCATCAAATAATGATTGCAATCTTCCAGCCTCATCAATCAAGAAAGATTTGAATGGAGATTTTCTTAACATGATAAGACTGACTAGAGAGTTAACATTGTTAAGAAGTAAATGATTGATAGCATCATCAATATGATACCAATTCCTCATAGGTGATGTTGGTTGAAGATATACAATATAATCATTCACATTTTTTTCATCAAGAGAGATGGTTGATAAAAAGTGACTAACGACCTCTATAGCAGAGGACGTATCCAAGGAAAACTCTTTTGGTCTTATCAATTGGTTGGCTTGGACAGATTTTGCAATTCTTAATACTTCTGGATCATCTGAACTCACCCATACTTCATCTATCAATGATGCGTCCATGGCAGCTTCAATGGTATATTGCACTAAAGGCTTGTCTAGTAACTTAAGTGTATTCTTGTTCAACAGACCCTTCGAGCCTTTTCTTGCAGGGATAAGGCCTATAAATTTTGATGCTTTCTTCATGGAATCAATCTTTACTTATTTATAATTTCACTATAATTCCCAATTCTAGAAATTTTCCCTTGATTTAATTCAATGATTTTTGAACAGTTTTTCAGTGTAGTAAGCCTGTGCGCAACTATAACTAAAGTCAGATCTTCGCCAAGATTTTTGATTGCTTCCATTACAACTTTTTCAGTTTCGTCGTCTAAAGCGCTTGTTGCTTCATCAAAAATAATCACACTCGCTGCTTTATATAGGGCTCTTGCTATTCCAATTCGCTGTCTTTGGCCGCCACTTAATCTAACTCCCCTTTCTCCCACTACTTCCTGGTAACCAGATGATCTGCTTTCAATAAAATCTGAAATCATTGCTTTTTTTGCAGCATCTTTAACTTTTGACATGTTAATTTCTTCTGAGGGGACTCCAAAAGCAATATTTTCTGCAATGGAGATATCAGCAAGAAAAATGCTTTGAGGAACATGGGCAACTGTTTCTCGCCAAGATGAAATTGAGTTATCGTCAATTTCAAAACCATCTATTAATAGCTGGCCTTTTGTTGGCTCTAAAAGACCCATCAGAAGATCAAGAGTAGTGCTTTTTCCGCTTCCTGTGGTGCCTATTAAGCCAATTCTAGAGCCTTTTTCTATTTCAAAAGAAATATTATCTAGTACCCATGGAGCACTTTCGTTATAACGAAAACTTAAGTTTTTTACTGAAATTGATTTCTGTATCTTCAGCGGCAATTTTTTTGAATTAAAGTAATGAGCAGGAAATGGTTGCTCTAATAATTCAACAACATCGTTTAAAGCCGCGTGACTTCCAGCTACTACAGACCAATTTCCATATATTTGCTGCATTAATGGAAGCAATCTTTGAGCGCCTAGCGCTAATAAACCTAACAGAGGAAGAGCTGCAGCCACTCCACCTGGTCTATTTGTGAGAGCCAATACAAATATTGCAATTAAAACCATGCCTAATGACTCCATAGCATATCGGGGCGCTTGATTCATAAATCTATTTTCACCATTTGCTTTCATGAGAAGCAAAATTGCTTTTTGATAAATATTTGTATAAATGTGTTGAGTTGCATCCAAAATAACATCTCTAATGGCACCTAGACCCTCCTGCAAGGCCTTAATAACTTGAGTTTGTTGTGAGGCAATAGAGATGGAGTTTAATTCAAATCTACTGCTAGTAATAAAAGCAATAAGGCTATATGCCGACCCAAAACTTAAACCAGCAACAATCATCACAAAAGGATCAACAAATAACATCGTGCTCATAATTGAGCTAAAAAGAAAGAAAGAAGTAATTATTGCGGTAATTGCCAATAATACACCCGTAGCTGCTGATACCTTTTGAGTAATACCACTAATAATCTCACTGCTACTTCTCTCTAGATGCACTTTAAAAGGTTGGTATAGAGTTCTTTTATATACTTCTATACTTAAATCTGCACCAGTTGCATTTGAAAGTCTAATACTCACCCATAACAATAGCAGTCTTAATATCCCAGCTACAATTGCAGCAATTCCAAATGCTATCGTAAGAGGTAAAATTAATTCATCCCCAGAGTTAATATTTAGCAAATTAATAAAGTCTTGCAGCCAAGGCGATGAAAGAACCTTATCTGGTTGGGTTAAAATTCCAATAAATGGAAGGACCGCACCGAGGCTTACAACTTCCGCAACTGAAGTCAGCAAAGTTAGCAATAACAGGAATAAAAATTGAACTTTTCTTTTTTTATGTATGTGCACCCAAAGCCTTCTGAATAATTGTATCAAGGAGTTAGGATTATTCTTATTATCCATAATTTTAATTTTTAAAGTTCCATGCTGATATGCACATCTCCTCAATTGTCCTTCTGGCAGACCAATGAAAGGCTTTGAGAGATTTATCTACATCAGCATAACAACTAGAAACATCTCCAGGTCTTCTTGAAGTAAATTCATAGGGCACTTCTACATCATTCACCTTTTGAAAAGTGTTAACCAGCTCAAGAACACTTAAGCCTTTTCCAGTGCCGATATTAAAAACATTGAATCCACTATTATTTTCGTCAGTGTGTTTTAATCCATGATCAAAAACTTTAATGCCAATAAAGTTTAGCGCCATAAGATGTGATTCAGCTAAGTCCATGACATGGATATAGTCTCTTACTCCTGTTCCATCTTTTGTATCATAATCATTTCCAAATATTTTTAAGTATGGCAATTCTTTATTAGCTACATTCACTATGTAAGGCATTATATTGTTAGGAGTATTTAAAGGGCTCTCACCAATCATTCCACTTTCATGCGCGCCGACTGGATTAAAATATCTTAAAGCAACAATTTTCCAATCATCTTCATTCTCGGCAATGGTTTCAAGCTCTTGTTCTATATTTAGTTTTGTTTGCGCATAAGGATTGATACTTGAGAGCGGGTGTCTTTCATCAATAGGAAGATATTGAGGCAGACCATAAACAGTTGCGCTGCTACTAAAAACAAGATTTTTTATATCAAAAGATCTCATAGCCGCCAGCAAGCACTTGGTCCCTTCAACATTATTTTTATGATACATTTTAGGCTGTTCAATTGACTCAGAAACAGATTTGAGAGCTGCCAAATGAATTACGCCATCAAATGAATGTACATTAAAGATATTTGATAAGATTTCTTCATTACAGACATCGCCCTTATAAAGTATCACTTTTTTCCCTGAAAGATTCTCAAGCGAATTAATAGATGAAATACTGCTATTGGAAAAATTATCAAGAATCACTACATCATGATCATTTTCAAGCAACATATAGGAGATGTGAGTTCCAATATATCCTGCTCCACCGGGAATAAAAAATTTCATTTAACTAGAAGTGCATCGAAATGCAAAAATTGATTTAAAGATTAGGCTGTCTTTCTAAATAAATAATGATGAATCAATACAACAAAAATACTTAATAAAAATCCGATAAAAGTTATTGCTATACATATCATTGATCTAACTGGTGCAGATTTTTTTTCGGGAACATACGCCGAATCAAGTGGACGAAGTAAATAATCTATTCGAACATTTGCAAGCATCTCTGTTTCGAGTTGAGATTGAATCAAAGCATTAATTGAGTTTCTGATATCTGCTACTTTATAGACCGCCAACTGTTTATTTAAATAGTCTTTGGACCTTTTTGCCTCAGCTATATCTCTATTTCTTTCAAGGTTATTAAGTTCCTTAATTATTAATTCTAAGAAAGATTTAGAAAAATATGGAGACTGGTGAGATACGCTGACCCCCAAAAAGCCTGTATCTATATCTATAAACACACTTACCATTGAAAGAAATTTCTTGTATACATCATTATCAGAAGGAATTGCTGAAATCCATTTTTTATTGGCAGCATCATATTTCTCCTCGTCAAAGGTCATAGACTGTGAGACTGGATCAAATTCCTTTAAGGCCATTAATGCTGGCAGAACTTCTTCAAAGGATGAAACGTGTTTAACAAAATCTCTTGATCGAATAGTTTGCTTTGCAAGATCTGCTTTTTCATCCATGCCGCCTGCAGATCCAAGGCTGACTCCAGCCAGAGCCGCGATACTGCCAAATTGAGAATTACTAGAAATTGAGCTTCCGCTTGATCCCGCAACCTTTAGAACAACATCAGATGTGTATATATTAGGTAGCGATAAAGCATAAAAAATAGAGCTGATAGCAAAAATAAATGAAACAAATATTATAGGAATTTTTTTGTTCCACAAAATATTAAATAGTTCAACAAGACTAATCTCATCATTATGAGAATTAAAATTTTCTTTTTGACTTTCTAGCATTATTTTAAACTCCTAATAAATTCTATTCATTTAAATCTTGATCAGTAAATGAATTTTTAACATTCTAACACTAACAATATTGTAAATTGGTGCCCAGAGCCGGACTTGAACCGGCACGAAGTTGCCTTCGAGGGATTTTAAGTCCCTTGTGTCTACCAATTCCACCACCTGGGCAAAAATAAATAGCTATCCTCATTTGGAGGCTGAAGCCGGAATCGAACCGGCGTGAACGGCTTTGCAGGCCGCTGCATAACCACTCTGCCATCCAGCCACTGCCAAATTATAACAAAGCATTCGATAATTTAAGTCAAACAAAAGCACTTAATTGAATTAAATTTTATATTTTTTTTCAGCTTTTAGCGCTTCAATTTCCGCTTTCAATTCTATATATTCTTGCTCTTTTCTCTCAATAAAACTTTGAGTAATTTTTATTTTTTCACTAAAACCCGACGGGGTTAATATGTAAACATAATTTTTTTTATTTTCTGCATTCTTAAAATTTTCAAACTTTAAGAATCCAACTTCAATCAGTTGATTAACAACATAGTTAACCTTTCCAAGACTAAACTTTGTTTTGTCTGCAATACTTCTTTGATTTGATATTTTAGATTTGCTTATTACATCTAAAACTTTATATTTAGTTTCAATATCTATTTTCATGAATGAAATTTGTTAAAAATAAATTTTTTTAGGGAGCAGCCTAGTAAAAATAAATAGCTACCGCGGAACATAGGCACTTGTTTGTTCAACGTTGTACTGTTCAGCGTTGTACATTTTGAATGATAATTAGAAATAGTCAAGTTTTAGTATTTAGAGATATTTTCTATTGGTATGTTTATTAAATGAGCTCTGTTCAGCATAATGTATAAGATTTCAACTCTCTGATTAGATGCTTCTTTAGAAATGATGCCTTTTTGATCTTTTAAGGGCCCATTAATAATAATAATTTGCTCACCAATTTTATATGTCTCTTGTTTAGGGTTGTTGAATGAAGCATCTTCTATACTTTGAATAGCCAAGATATCTTTATGATCAAGAAGTGGGTATTCGTCTCCAAATCTTATGATTTTAATAACCCCCCGTGTTGAATTCAGGCTTTTAAGTTCTATGTTTTGAGAAACCCTAACAAATGCATAACCTGGGAACATTGGCTCTTTCTTGATTTGAGGATTTCCACTATGTTGAGGTAAAGAATAGATAGTAGGAAAATAAGATTCAAACCCTTGATTGGTGAGGTTTTCTATTGCACGCTTTTCTTCTCTGGGTTTTATCTGTATTGACAACCAGCCAAACTCTTCCTGTTGATTCACAATAAATTTAATCGCCGAGTTCTTCATGAGATTGCATGGAACTTACAGTGTATTGAAAACCTGTAAGCAAGCTAATCCCAGCGGATAAAAAAAGTAAAAAATCTGAAATAAATAACAAGAATGAATTTCCAAGAAACAAAGCGAATAAATAAGTAGAAATTGTAATCATCTGAATAGAGGTTTTGATTTTTGCTAGGAATGTTACCTTGGTTTTATCCGACTGAGAAAGTCGAGCATTATATTCTCTAACCCCATTTACCCACATATCCCTGGCAACCATAGTGGCGCCTAAACCAGCTATAAAATAGCTTTCTAGATGAATAGAAAGAGCAAATAAGAGAAAAATAATAATTATTTTGTCAGCAATTGGATCTAATATTTCACCTATTACTGACTCAGAATTATATTTCCTTGCCAAAAAACCATCCAAATAATCAGTAATTGAAGCAATTAAAAATAAAACAAATGCCCATCCAAATGACTGAAAAAATATTATTAATATAAATAATAATGGAGCAATTATAATTCTACTTAAAGTCAATACAGTAACAGTTGTTTTCATATATTTATTTTAATCCTCGTTGGATTTGTTCGCATAATTTTTTGCTAACTCCCTGCACTGATAATAAATCATGAGCCGAAGCATTTCTAATATTCTTAATATTCTTGAATTTTTTAAGCAGTCTGTTTTTTATTATAGGCCCAACCCCTTTTATCAAGTTAAGTTCAGAGTATTGCAACTCTTTTAGTTTTTTCTTTCTAGAGGAGTGAAGTGCAAATCGATGAGACTCGTCTCTTACTTGCTGCAATAATCTAAATCCCGCACTATCTTTAGGCATCTCAATTACACCATCTCGGGAAAGAATAGTTTCAGAAGATCTAATTCTTTTAGACCCCTTAACAATACTAAGAATAGTTGGTGATTTTACATTCAAAGAATCAAACACATTAAGAATTGCATTTAATTGAGGGTATCCTCCATCAATTAAAATTATATTTGGAAGTGAACGTTTTTGAATGCTAAGCACTCTTTTATTTAAAGTATAAGTAAGAGAGCCAATGTCATCTCCAGAAAATTCACTAGGAATATTATAAGATCTATATAATTTTTTATTAGCGCCGTCTTTATCAAATCTCACACAAGATGAAACAGCATTAGATCCTGATAAATGGCTTACATCATAACCCTCAATTGTTAAATTAGACTGTTGAAGACCTAATTTATTTTTGAGATCGGAAATTGAATGAAGGTATCTATCAGAGATTTTTGTTTTATTTTCGATTATCTGAAGAGCATTAAGCTTTGATAATTTTATCAATTGTCTTGTTCCTGAGGGCGCTCTAGTCAAAATCGGCAAAGAAATACCAAATTTTATTTGCATAGCTTCAATGATTAAATCTGGATTATTGAGTTTAAAGGTTAAAAAAATTTTTTGAGGAAATGAAAATGTATTTTGATAATATGAAAAAAATAAACTCTGAAAAAGATTATCTTGCTCATTAGCGTAATCATCATTAAAGTAGTATGTCTTTGTACCACGTATTTTTCCATCTCTTACAGATAAAATACAAACGCCGGTCTTCTCATATTTTGAAATACATGAAAAAAAATCAATGCTTGTAAGACTGCTGTTAAATGATTGCTCCTGATTTAAAAGATCAAGACTTGAAATGCGTTTTTTGATTTCATTGGCTTTTTCAAAATCTTGAAGATCAGAAAACTTTTGCATTTGAGAAAACATAATTTGTCTACTTTTTTTAGATGATGAAGATAGGTAATCTTGAGCAGAATTGATATCTTCAGAATAATTATTTTTACTAATTGCTTCCACGCATGGTGCGGAACATCTTTGCATTTGATGTTCTATACATGGCCTTGATCGATTATGAAAAGTATTATCACTACAATTCCTAATTTTAAAAATTTTTTGAATGTCTTTGATTGTAGCCTTGACAGCTTGAGCACTAATAAAAGGTCCAAAAAAATTCTCTGAAACTGAATGCTTTGAACGCTTCATACTTATGCTGGGAAATTGGTGGTCCATAGAAAAATAAATATATGGATAGGTTTTATCATCTCGCAAGAGAATATTAAAACGAGGTAAATTTTCTTTAATTAATGATTGCTCTAATAGGAGTGCCTCTACTTCTGTTTCAGTTGAAAAAGTTTCAATTTTGTCAGTAAGAGATTTAATTTTATTGGTTTTTCTATCTTTAAATGAGTTACCAAAATATGACGAAACTCTATTTTTTAAGTTTTTAGCTTTACCAATATATATGATTTTATTTTGATAAAAGAATTTATAGATTCCGGGAGTTTTTGGAACCTGGGACAGATCAAGTTTCATATCCTTGAAGAAATTTCTTTGTATAAATCTTTCCAGCACTTACCCCAAATTGATCAAAAGGATTGATTTGGAGCATCATTGCAGTTATGAATGTTCTATGTTCCCAAGTTGCTATTAAATATCCCAAAGAAAAAGAATCTATTTTTTTAAGTAAAAATAAATTTACAGGAATATTCCCATTAATTCTCTCATGATCAGGAAGCAAATCAACCGTACTAGAAGACAAAAGTTTAGTCTGAGTGATTGCCTGTGCATAGGCTAGGCTTTTAGTATCTTCTAGACAAGCAATGATATCAGCGCAAATATTCTGTGTACCTTGATGCAATAATTGAAAGTAAGAGTGTTGTGCTGTCGGACCATAGCCACCAAATATTATTTGACCAGTGTGCTTATATTGAGAGTTTTTGTTAGGATGTTTTCCTAGAGATTCCATTTCAAGTTGCTGCACATAATTTGCAAAGGATCTAAGTTTCCAGACATAAGATAAAACTGCTCTTGTGTGCTTATTATTAAAATTATTCATCCATATATCACTAAATGATAAGTACTTTATGAACTTAATGTAACCGTCATCATTTTTTAGGTCTGAGTCTGCTTGGTAGCCCCCTTTTAAGAAATCAGAAGAATCAAAAATAGATTGATTTCCACATAGCACAGGTGCAGAAATATCTGACCAAATTGAATATCGACCACCAATTTCTTTATCAAACTCTAAAATATTTCTTATGCCATATTTTTCTGCTTCCCTCTTATTTGCAGTAATTGCAATAAATCTTTCCATATCGCCAGACCATTTGATAGCATCTTTTAAGGTTTCTAGCGTCTCATCTGTAGTAAAAGATTTAGATGAGATTATAAAAATAGTCTCATGCGGATCAATTAACGAGATTTTTTCTTTAAATTCATATGGATCTGATCCAGTAACAAAAATATGATTTATTTGGTCAGCACTTGGCTTTGATAAACTTTCAATTAGCAACTTTGGGCCTTCAAAGGAACCCCCAATACCTAATACTACAATATTTTTGAAATCTTTTGCCTTCAACCTTGTGGGAATAGAAATAAAATTCTCGCTTCTATATTTGGGATGAAGGGCTGCTTGGTTTTCGCTATGATTTACGATTTCGCCATTGATTAAATCTTGAATTTTTGAACTCAGATCAACCTTGCTCGATTTCTCATCAAACTCATCAAACAATGATTCATTAAAAGAATTTAAATGAGACTCATATCGTAAAACGTCATTTTCAAATGTATAAAAATCCTGAGGTTTTATTTTGCTCATTGAATGCTTTGTAATATTTTATTGAAAGATTGAAGAACATCTTTTGCATCAGTGATTGGTCTTCCTATTACTAAATAATCAGCACCCAATTGTATTGCCTCTCTTGGAGACATCACTCTGCTCTGATCATCATTTGAGTCTACAAGCCGAATGCCTGGCGTGATAGATAAGAAACAACCCCTTTCTTTTACTAATCCAAGCTCATGAGGAGAGCAGACAACTCCGTCAATGCAAGCTTCTTGAGCTAAATCAAGCATTGCTTCTACGTGCGATGCTGCATTCCGCTGAAAAATACTCATAGAATCTGCGTCTGATAAGCTTGTTAGTGCGGTTACTCCAAACACCTTAACACCAGAATCTTTTGCACCCTCCATAGCAGCTTTCATCATCTGGACACCGCCAGATGAATGAATAGTCAGCATTTTAATGGGCAATGATTTGAGGCCTTGTATAGTTTTCTTTACAGTATTGGGTATATCGTGCAACTTAAGATCTAAAAAAATATCGAATCCTTTTTTAAAAGCATGGTCTATTAAACCTCTTCCAATAGAGTTGAAAGCAATACTACCTATTTTTACCATACATAATTTTGAATCAAGATTATTTATAATTGAATATGCGTGATCAGAATCAAAAGAATCTATAGCTACTATTATTCTTTTATTCATTGGTATTAAGCAACCCCTGCGACGGTTTAAAATGCAATGTAGCGGTTTCACTAATATATGAAGAAGCTTTGGTTTTTGGATTAATAAATTTTCTAGGTCTTATATATTTTTTTGAAAACACTCCAAATCCCCTGATTTCTATTCTTTGATCCATGCCAATATTTAGAACAATATCATTAATAATATGATCAATATATTTAAGCGAAGATGACTCAGGGATATTTAGCTTTTTAGAGATAGAGTATGCTAGGTCCGATTTGTTAAAATTAATAACTTGATTCTGCATGACTAATTAAGCATTTTTTTTACTTTATTGGAGGCCAAAAATTTAATTTTTAATTTTGATGAGATTGGAAAGGGTTGCATAGTTTTTGGATTTCGTCCCACTCTTGCTTTTGTAGAAAATTTCTTAAATGAGCCAAATCCAGAAATTTTTACCTCTTCATTTTTTTGAAAAGACTCTGATAAAATTTTAAAAAAATTATCAATAAAAATTGATGCATCCCTCATAGATAGATCTGTATCCTTTTTTAAGCTATTACTAAGATCTTTTTTTGAGATACTCATTTTACCTACCAGGACAAATTAATAACTCCATAATACAGAAAAAATGGAACTAAAGTTTGTGAGGGTGCTGCGAAAGTACTCTTAAATGCTTCTAAGAATAATTTTTGTATTAGCTTGCTATGCGCTAAGCTTCAAAGAAATTCTTTCTCTTTCAGCATCAATCCCAAAGATGATACAAGAAAGTTTGTCACCTTTCTTATAATTTTCCATAGCTTCAGCAGGATTTTCATCTTCAGTAATATCAGAAAGGTGTATCAAACCATCTATCTCACCCTCTAAACCAACAAAAATACCAAAATCGGTTACAGATTTGATGCTGCCTTCAACAGAGTCACCCAATCCATATTTGTTAGCAAACTCTGTCCAAGGATTAGCTTTAGTTTGCTTTAAACCAAGAGAAATTCTTCTCTTATCATGATCAATCTCTAAAACCATAACCTTTATTTTTTCTTCTAAATCAACAACCTTTGATGGATGTATATTTTTATTAGTCCAATCTAACTCTGATAAATGAATTAATCCTTCAACACCCTGTTCAAGCTCAGCAAAACATCCATAGTCAGTTAAATTTGAAACTGTAGCCTCATACACACCGCCTACTGAATATTTACCTTCAATTGTTTCCCATGGATCATTTTGAATCTGCTTCAACCCTAATGAAACTCGAAGTTTTTCTTTGTCAAAACTTAATATTTTTACATCAATTTCTTGACCAAGGCTTAAAAGCTCAGATGGGTTAGTAACTCTTGACCATGAAATATCAGTTATATGTAACAAACCGTCTAAACCTCCCAGATCAACAAAGGCACCGTAGTCAGTCAAATTCTTGACTACGCCCTTAACGATTTGACCTTCATCAAGATTTTTTAACAACTCAACTTTTTCAGCAGAATTAATTTTCTCTAAAACAGCTTTTCTTGAAAGCACAACATTATTTCTTTTGTAATCTAGTTTTATGACTTTAAATTCTTG
>Ga0209425_10000501_pt1 | contig 47807 bp, 53 predicted proteins | sample COG_05_FD_184749 | JGI IMG/M metagenome (GOLD analysis project Ga0209425, IMG submission 184749) | Pelagic Microbial community sample from North Sea - COGITO 998_met_05 (SPAdes) (version 2) | ecosystem: Environmental > Aquatic > Marine > Neritic zone/Coastal water | place: Helgoland, sampling...
ATGAAAGTGGTATGTATAAAAAAGATTTAGGTAGTGAGGAATATGTAAAATGTAGAAATAATGGTTTTACTAAAGAATTTTGTTTAGAAACGCCTATTGCAAATAATAATCCAAATACATGTGTATGTGAAAATGGACAAATGGGATATTTTAAAACAGGTTTTAAAGGAGAATGTATATGTAATCAAATGGTATCTAATCAAACGGTATCTAATCAAATATATGATGATACAGCTCCTTCTGCTAATTATTTATAAATTATAAATTAGAAATTAACAATTTAGAAATAAAATAATAATACTATTGTTTGTATAAAAATAGAATGTAATCTTCCATTAAAGTTTTTATAATGTTGTATAGATATTTAAACATATTAAACTATTATAAAAAACTAACACTTATTAGTTAAAATATGTCCTAATACAGAATCCACTTAAGTAAAAATATATTTAAATAGAAAGTGAATAACGATATATATATAAATGTTATTTTATTTATTATTTTTTTGTTTAATTAATGTTGGGCAAAGTTTAGACGTAGTTGGATGGTTTGTAGGAAATGATTTGAAAGAATTTAATAATATGGATTGGGATAACTATACAATAATGCGATTGGGTAGTTTAAATTTACTACCAAATGGAACTCAAATTGTTACCAATGATTCTTTATTTATAAACGCTCTTACTATTGCAAGAGGAAATAAGATCACTATAAACATAGCAGGTTCTACACCAGTTAATAAGTGTATTATAGGTCCTATAGATATAGATTATTGCAACCAATATATTAGAAGTTTGCCCATTGCACTTGAACCATATGGTAAATTAATATCTGGTATAGAATTTGATTTTGAATGGAGTAATTTAATAAGTAAATTAGGACATATTAAACAAGAATATGTTGATAATTTTTCAATATTAATGGACAGAATGCAAAAAGCGGTAGGTGGTAATTTTACAGTATCGTGTGATGTAAGTGTATATTTTTTACCATATACCAGATGGGTAAATGGAACGGTTTTTCATAATAATCCGAATCTATTTGTAAATACAATGAGTTATCACTGGCCAAAAGATTGCTCCATATTTCCTTGGAAATTAGACGTGTTGGCTATTAATAATGAATGGGGAGTTCCAAAAGGTCAAATTAATATAGGTATAGGATATTTTAGTATGAATAGAACTGTTCAGGGTAAATTAGTAGGGGAACCATTGTGGAAAACTCTTGAAAAAATATGTCCAGATAATACTTATAATGATTGTAAATGTGATGATATATATTATACTTCACCAAAAATGAATTATGAAATTGGTAAGTTTGTAAGAGATGAAGGATATAGAGGGTTATTTCCATGGGCTGCCAATTATGATAGTCAAAATATGTCACTTGTTTCATATGCTGTAAAGGGACTTTATGAAAATACAATTTAGGAAATATAGTTTAGGAAATATAGAATAAAAACTAATTTCTAAATTAAATTATGTATTTTTATAAATTATGTATTTTTATAAATTATGTATTATTATAAATTAACAATTAGTAACAATTAGTAATAATTTATAATTTAAATAATGATTTAAAAATATATATATAAGATAAATATATGGATTTTTCAAAACATGGAGATAATAATTTATTATATGCAAGTTTTAATCAAACAAATGATTGTATAATTTTCGGAACAAAAACTGGATTTTATGTTTATACTATTGATCCTTTTAAAAAAATTATAGCAAGAAAAATACCAGGTGGAGTTTCAATAGCAACAATGTTATATAAATCAAATATAGTTATTTTTGTAGGAAATGTCGAAAAAGGACTATATCCTAATAAGAAACTTATTATATGGGATGAATGTAAAAGAACAGTTATAGGTGAAATATTATTTAAGTATAATATTTTAAATATTAAGGTCACTAAAAAAAATATTATAGTTATTACATTAAAAAAAATATATATTTATAATTTTGAAAATCTAAATTTAATTAAAACAATAGAAACCAGAGAAAATCCAAAAGGTTTATGCTCTATTACATATAATGATGATTGTTATATTTCTTATCCAGGCGATCTAAAGGGTGAAATAAATATTACAAAATATAAAGAAGATTATTTAAAAGTTATTAAAGCACATATAAATGATATTGAAAAATTTAATATTGATAGTACTGGTAAATATTTAGTAACAAGTTCTCAAATAGGAACATTGATTAGAATTTATGATATTAATTCTAGTATATTATTAAAAGAACTTAGAAGAGGCTCAGACCAAGCTAAAATAATCGATTTAAAATTTAGCGATGATAATGGATATTTATTATGTAGTAGTATAAAGGGTACTATACATGTTTTTAGTACATGTTTAGATAAACAAGAAAATAATAATGTAGGTGTTGGATATGGAATATCATATATACAATCTATTTTACCAAGTTATTTTAGTTCAGAATGGAGTTTTATTCAATTTTATTTAAATGATATAAGTACTTATTCTATGTTTAAAAAAGATACAAATGAAATAATAACAATTGGAGATAATGGCTGTTTTTATATTTTATCTTTTGATGATAAAAAATCCAATATTGTTAAAACTTATAAATTTATATCAGACGAAGATGACCCTTTTAATGATAGAACAACAACAATTAAATAAAATTGATTTTAAAAAATAAAATTATTTTATAATTAAAATGTCTATTAATATTTTAATTATAAATTCGAATAAATTACCAGGTTTAACAGAAAAACTTATTGAACATGACCTTAAATGTGAGTTTTTAGATACTATTGATAAAATAATGGATAAATATAATATAAATAAAGATACACTTTCACTTTATAAAGGCTTTCCAATTAAAAATAATTTTAAATTAAATTTGAATATGGATGGACATACATTTGTATTTTATATTTTAAAAAAAACCACACTTAAATCATTAAGTGTATGTCCCAATACCGCTACACCAATAACGAATTTTGAAAATATAATACAAACATTTCAAAATATTCTAAATACTTATTATCCAGAAGATTCTGTTAATAATAATTATTTACAAAATAATGAGGTAATAGATACATTAAATAATGTTGAAGTGATTAATGAAACAAACATTTTAAATGATTTAGTACAATATCCTAATATTAATACTTTTTATACTCCAATTAATACAACTAATAATTTAACTGGTACAACTGATAATTTAACTGATACAACTGATAATTTTTATACTGAACAATTATCCCAATTAGAAAATATGGGATTTATAGATAAACAAAAAAATAATGAAGCTTTATTTATAACAGAAGGTGATATAGATAAGGCTGTTAATTATTTAATACAAACTATATAAATACTTAAAAATAATATTAATTAATAAATTATTATGATTGATACATATGATTTTTTTACTACATTTTCCGGTGGAATGTTCGCAGGAATAGTTTTACATAATATTAGTTTAACATATATTTTTTGGTTATTTTTTTTAGGAATGTTGGTTGAAAATAAATATCAAATAATGAATAATAATATTTTAACACTAAAATCTTGCTATAAAGACAAAATTAATTTATATAGATTTAAAATAAATTCAGCTTTTAAAAAATATAGTAAAACAAATGATAATTTAAAACAAAATATAACCATTGTAAATAATCATGATGAAAAATGCACGTTAAATGCTTTAAAATATATGGATATTAGTGATATAGATACCGACGATCATGAACCTATTAGTAATGAACATACATCAAATGAACCTACCGCAAATGAACCTACCGCAAATGAACCTACATCAGATGAACCCACTACAAATGAACCCATAAATGAACCTACAATGAATGAACCTGAATCTACAATGAATGAACCCGAATCTACAATGAATGAACCTGAATCTACAATGAATGAATCTGAATCTACAATGAATGAACCTGAATCTACAATGAATGAACCTGAATCTACAATGAATGAACCTGAATCTACAATGAATGAACCTGAATCTACAATGAATGAATCTGAATTTACAATGAATGAACCTGAATCTACAATGAATGAACCTATTAGTAATGAACCTGAACCTACAATGAACGAACATACAATGAACGAACCAATGTCATTGAAACACTACTCTCGATAATATCAAACAATCAGTAATGATTTTTATTATTAATTTATAGTTTTTCTAAATATATTTATTATTTTTATAATAATAAATACTATTTTATACGCATAATAAGTTTTAATTATATTTAATTAACACCGATTTTTTGGTTGAAGTTTAACATACCTACTGCTAAACCTATACCAATAATTAAATTGTTATAAATATAAATATCTGTTATTCCTAAAATACTTAATATTAATGTTGCAAATACTACAAATAAAGATAATGAAAATATAGAATTATTATTTTTTAAAAGTTTATTTTTTAATAAAATAAATAATAAAATAGAAATTATAAGAACAAATGATTTTAAAGTTATTTTAGCATACCGGAGAAAAATGTTTTCTTTATTTTCTTCATACGTTTTAATCATCGTGATATATTAATATAAGATATTTTATATTAATTTATTAAAAAGGTTATATTTTGAAAAAGTTATATTTTGAAAAAGTTATATTTTGAATTTTTAATTTATTAATTAGCAAAAGTTAATCCACCCATGCCGCCCATAATATTTAAAATATTATATCCTATAATATAAAATTCTACATCATAAAGCCATTCTCTTGTTACATTCATACCATTTCCATATTTTTTTTCAGATATTTTTTGAATTTTAGATATTGGTGTTTTTTTTAAATTAATATCAAATTCTATAGTTTTAATCATTGACATATTACATATACCAGAAGGTTGATATTTTTCAGGATTTAATGCAAATGAATAAACATAAATAGGTTGATTTGGATTCGATGTATGATATTGATAGGCTTGAACTTGAGAATAAAACTCATGTCTATGTATTTCTTCTCTAACTTGACCATTAAATTTAATTCTTGCACTTATAAGTGGATTTCTACGATAAATTTCATAGTTATCATTATCAATTCTAGGTATATCGGCAGCAGCTGTAAATAGCCATTTAGAAGTTCCTTCTGTTATTTGTTTAAATACATCTAAAGAATATAAAGAATGTCTTTCTTGAATAGTAAAACCTAAAATTGAATCTTGTGAATCTAATGCTGTATCACCAGCTTCTCCATTAGGACCAAATCTAAATAATAATTCTTGAAATCTATCGCATAAAATTGTACCATCAATAGGATGTTCAAAAGAAATAGGTCCTTGTTCTATTATTAAATCATTCGTTATTCCTTCAGCAACATCACAGCAATGAGTCCACCAATGATCTTGCCAATCAAATGGATGGTCGTAGCTACCCGAGGGTTTTATAGGCCATGTTGAGGTATTTAACCATTCATTTCTTTCAGAATTATCATCTCTAGAAGCTGTAAATATAATTTCTTTCACAGGGTGATATGTTTCAAGTTCAACACTTGATTCTCCCTGTAATCCTTTTTTTTCCACTTTAACCACCTGTTCAATTAAATAGTGATGTGAAATTTCAGCAAATACTCTTCTTTCTTCGTTATCAAGAAATATATAATTAATATCTAATATAGGTTCAAAATCCCAAGTTTTATCATAATATTGTCCATATAAAAAATTACTTATATGTTCTTGTTTTGATACAGGATTGGGTGCTTTTCGTATTTTAGGAGTAAAAGTTTTTAATCCCTTATAATCTTCTCCTATAATATTAATACGGTTCGCAGCTCTTTCACGTGCTGCTTTTATTCGCTCGATACTTCCACTTGCGCCTGGTAATGTTGATAAATTTGAATAATTTGCTGCGCCAATATTTATTACAGTTGTAAGGTGATCATCTCCCCCGTGATAGCTAATTTTATATATTTTTTCATTTAGTTGAAATTTTAATTCGCCTGGAATAAGAACCATAAGATTAACTGAATTATCTGTATTAAATCTTACTATTGCTGAAATAATTTTATTACCAATTTTTTGAAATATTCTTTCTCCTCTCGAGAATGAAAAGGGATCTGCTAATGTTAATTTATATTCTGGACCCTTATCAGTATAAATAGAACTATATCTATAATCTATATCTTCACCATCAATTTGAACTATGTCATTATATAAATTATCTTCGTCTTCGTAATAATAATATTTTTTATCATCTTCTAATATTGTATATAAATCTTTTGCTGGTTTTAGTTGTAAATCTACTTCAATATCATGATATTGAAGTGCTATAAGTGGTAATGCAAGTCCTGGATTTCGAACAAACCAAAAATTTAAAGGAATATTAAAATGTCTTTCAAATATTCCGGCTGGACTATTATAAAATTTAGTTATACATCTTTTATTAATACTACTACCCGGAATAGCTTCGTCTTCATCTGGTTTATCATAATATCTGACAAAATCAAAGCCGGGATAATAACCAGATTTATAACTTGCTAAATAACTCATAAATGAATTATCTCCAATCATATCCGCAAATACCGATTGTTTTGATTTAGAAACTGTAAGTTGATTTGTTAAATCGAGATAAGAACCATCTAATGTTTCTATTTTTTGACCACCAATATATATATTTACATAATCAATAATAGATAAACCTAACTGTCTAGTCCAATAAAATTTTCGAATATCATCGGAAGCACTATCTGGAATTTTAAAACGGAAGTACATATGTGCAATTAAATCGCCATTTCTTGGTATTTTTACTTTAAGTCTAATTGAATTAGTAAATGATAATTCATCTGGTCCTTCTAATGGAACTTCTATAGTTTCCATTGCAAAATTGGTATGTCTTTTATAAACTATTTTAAAAAAAGTTATCTGTGGATTGCCATTTATATATTGGTTTTCAGAACCATATGCCGCAAGTTGTAATAATCCTCCGCCCATATTTATTTATTAATATATATATATAATTCTTATTTAAATATTTTTATTTTATTATATAAATATGGTATTATTTGATATGATGTAAATAAAAACGAAAATGGAGTTTCTGAAAATGAAATGTTAAATTTAAGATTATTTTCTATATTAAATAACCAATATCTAGGTACATATAATATATCTCCTTTGTTTAATATTATTTGAATTGGTTTTATATTATTATTATTATTATTATTATTATTATTATTATTATTATGTTTTTTTAATTTAAGATGTGGTAAATATAAATCAGCATTACTAAATTTATTTAGTTTGCTTGGATTCAATATATTTATATTTAAATTATTATCTGCAAAAATAAATAACATATCTTTATTATGGTATGCAAAATTTTTATTAATTTGAATATCTTTTAATTCTTTTTTTAAAACAGTTATGGGTGATAATAAATTATCAACATTATCATGATTTTTTAAAACTATTGGATATTTTTCTTTTATATATTCAGAATAATTATTTAAAGGTGAATTAATTTGAAGTATTTCATAATTTTTTTTTGTTTTTAAAAATGAAAAAAGATGAAATAAAATAAATATTATTATAATAACTATTAAATATATTTTCATTATATTTAAATATAATAAATATTTTATTTAAAATATCTTACCATAAAAACATTTTAATGTCTTATCATAAAATCATTTAAAGATAAATTGCAAATTAAAAATATAATATAATGAGTAATACTAATACTAATACTAAACAAGGAAGAGTTAAATGGTTTAACAACAAAAAAGGTTTTGGATTTATAACTGAATGTGAAACCAATGAAGATATTTTTGTTCATTTTTCAGAAATTAATACACCGGAAGATGTATATAAATCTCTAATTGAAGGCGAATATGTTCAATATCAAGTGGGCAATGATAGTAAAGGTAAAACAGTTGCACAAAAACTAACAGGAATTTGTGGCGGTCCTTTGTTGTGTGAAAATACTGAAAAAAGAATTTATAGTACCCGAAGAGACAATGATGAACAGGACCGAACCAGACAATCTGGTGGAAGGGGAGCCGGTGGAAGGGGAGCCGGTGGAAGAGGAAGACAGCCACGTTCTAATAGATATGAAAGAAGATCTGAATCTCATACTGAATCTCATACTGAACAACCTACCCACGACTTGGAACAAACTACCCAAGACGCTGAAGTTTCTGAATAAAAACTTATTGAATCTTTTTAATAATGTAATATATATATGTTAATTTTAGTCTATACAAATAATGCTATTCGTATAATCTAAATAAATCTTAAAAATAATGTCTTTTATAGTTTATTGTAAACTATATTCATATAATATGCAAATATAATTAAAAATTCATGTATTAGTTGGAAAGTTTTTCTTTTACTATAGTGGAGTTATACCGCTAATAACTTAATTTAAAATTGAAATTTTATTATTTAAAATTTCAATTATTAAAAAAAATATTGCGTTTGCTGGAATAATTTTAGTATAACAAGGTATTAAACCTCTATAAAACCCTTTTATACCTTGTTTGTTAAAAGTATATTTACAACAATCCAAAATACCTTTATATTTAGGATTTCCATTTTCACCACTTAATTGTAATTTTCTTTTAATAATATCAAATGGATATGAGACAGAGACGGAACATATACCCGATAAAGAACCAAATAATAAAGTATTTAAACTTGAATTTTCATAATTATCTTTCAAATAATTATAAACTAAAAAATTAGTTCCTTGAAAAGGTATCATTCCAATGGATGCCAATAAAGAGCCTCTATATAAAGAACTTAGACCATTTTTATTTAAACTTTTTGTAAAACAATCTACAACTCCATTATATTTAATATCAAATGTTTGTACCGATAACTTGCTTCTAATTGTTTCCAATGGATATATAGCTAAATAAGATATTATTCCTGAAATTCCTCCCGATATAAAATAAGATAATTTTTTATCTAAATTATTTGAAATTTTATTATTAATATAACTAAATGTACTAAAAGTCACAGCTTGTTGTGGGAAAATTCGAAGACAATTTGTATAATTACCTTTAAAAAAACCTTTAAAACCTTCATTATATCGAATATAATTTAAAGATTGTAATAAATTAAATTTTTTATATTCATTTGGATAAATTTGTCTTAATATTTTTAATCTTTCAAATGGAGATGTTAATGTTCTTGAAATTATTCCAGCAGAACCACCATAAATAAAATTTTTAATATTCTCATTCATTTAAATATATATTAAAAAATGTTTTTAATATTAAATAGTTTTTAAATTGTTGATATTTTTATTTTTTAATCCAATATTTAATAATTGGAAATTATATTTAGTAATTGGAAATTATATTAAAAGTTTGTAATTAAAATATGCATTATCCCATTTATTCATTTATTTTGAATTTAAAACTAATATATTTTATAATATTATTATAATGGATTGTATTTCAAAAAAAGATCTTATTAATAATTGTAAAACTGGAGATATATTGTTATTTTCTACTAATTGTTGGTATTCGAAATTAATAGAATTTTTTACTCATAGTAAATTTAGTCATATTGCTATTATTTTAAAAGATCCAATATTTATAAATCCTAAATTAAAAGGTTTATATATATTAGAATCTGGTGCTGAAAAAAAACCTAGTCCTGAAGATGAAAATAAAAAATATGGGGTGCAAATAACAAAATTAGAAGATATATTAAATTCGTATGATACAAATAATTTAGGAAATTTATATTATCGCAAACTTGATTGTATAAGAAATAAAGAATTCTATGAAAAAATAAAACTTGTACATGATTTAACATATAATAAACCATATGATATTGATATTATAGATTGGATTAAAGCTGAATTTAATATAAAAATAGGCAATGAACAAAAAACAAATATATTCTGGTGCTCAGCTCTTGTAGCTTTTGCCTATGTAAAATTAGGATTTCTTGGTAAAAATATACCATGGACAATAATATCACCTAATGAATTTAGTTTTAATGAAAACAAAAATAGTTTAAAATTTATAGATTGTAAGTTAAATCCTGAAAAAATAATAAAATTTAATAAATTAAAATCAATTAGTGATAAACTTCACTAACTTAATGAGAAACTTTATTAGCTAGATGGGAAATTGTACTAATTTTTAACACACCAAAATGATTTCAATATAAATTATATGTTTAGTTGTTATAATTAACAATGCCAAATCTGATAAAAACAAAATTTGATATGAATAAAATAATATTTATTTTTTAAACAACAAGAAAATGAATAAATATTATCAGATATGGTCTATAAATCATAAACTAAATAATCCAGACATATCGCGATATATTTCAACATTCATATCTTATAAACTTATAAGTAGAGATATTATGAAACAAAAAATAAAAAATAAGGAATTTCAAGATATGAAAGATGGTTATGGGTCTATTGAAAATTGGAACGTTTCTAATATTTTAAATATGAGCCATATGTTTGATAATTGTCATAATTTCAATCAAAATATTTCAAAATGGAATGTTCAGAATGTTCAAAATATGGGTCATATGTTTTATTATTGTTATAATTTCAATCAAGACCTATCTAAATGGAATGTTTCTAAAGTTCAAGATATGATGATAATGTTTTATAGTTGTAATAAATTTAATCAAGATATATCTAAATGGAATGTTTCGAATGTTACTCATATGAATCATATGTTTTCTTATTGTAATAATTTTAATCAAGATATATCTAAATGGAATGTTCAGAATGTTCAAGATATGAGTTATATGTTTTATTGTTGTAAAAAATTTAATCAAGATATATCTAAATGGAATGTTAAAAATGTTCAAGATATGAATTCTATGTTTAATTTTTGTGAAAAATTAATTATTAAACCAACATGGTCATAAACATAGTTTGTAACCTTAACACAAAGTGCCTTGGGATATAATTAAAACTTATCATAAAATATAGTTTTAAATATCATACAATATGGTCAATTAATCAAAATATAAGGAATTAGATGAGAATCCAAATATGAACTAAATTGAGTAAATAGATAAGTGATAATTACAAATAGATAGTATATGATGAATTAAATAAAATACACAATTGGAAATAAAATAAATAAAAATAAATTATTTATTTTTTAAAATGAATAATATTATAGGATATGGTCCATAAACCATAAAATAAAAATAATGAAATTGGGAGATAATGAAATAAATAATTATTGAAAAGTTATTGAAACTTTTAACCATTTTCTATTATATTTTTTTAGATTTTTCTCTATATGATTCTTATGAGAAATAGCGTCTAGTATTTTTGTATCTAATTCATTTTGGTTATAAGCACAAATAGTAAACCAATATAAATGAATTAATTCCTTTTTTTTTCTCATTTTTACATTATAATAAACATTAATATTTTTGGCTTTAGGTAGTAAAGGATTAGAGTAACCAAGAATCTTACTCCATATATCAGAATTAATATTTTTCCAATCTTGAATAGGTGGAAGATTTTTACTATCACTTATTATCAAAATAGCATCACCATATTTCCATACTTTAAGATTTGCTTCTAAAACTTTTTTTTCTATAAATTCAAAAGTATTTTTTATAGTTTTGGCATTATTAAATGTGCTGGGCGTCCCCCAGATGCTACACATATCATTTACTACATATTATCTATTATATATTATCTATATTAACACATATATAGAATTATTACATATGTTAATATATTTGATGTATGAATGCTAGTTCATAATACCATTTATTAAAATCGTTTTTAAAAAACATTTTAAACTGAATAGGACATTAGAAATTCATCATCGTTAAGATGAATATATTTAAATTTATTTAAATCCAATTGTAATTTAATATTGTTAATATTAAATTGATCATTTAATTCAATCCCCAATAAAACTTGTCCATATGATTTATTTGTTTTTTTTATATATTCAAATCTTGTTATATCGTCATTTTTATTTAAAATTGTATTTACAAATTTTTTTAATTCACCTGGCTTTTGTGTAAATTCAATTATGAAATAATGTTTTAGATTCATATATTTTAATGCCATATCTTGTATTTCGGGATATCTGGATATATCGTTATTGCCACCTGATACTATTGCTACTATATTTTTGCCTTTTATATAGTTTTTATCTAATTTTTTTAATCCAGTAGTTGATAATGCACCAGCTGGTTCTGATATTATTCCATCTTCGCTATATAATTCTAATATTGTGTTACATAAATTTCCATTACTTACAAGTAAAATGTCATCTAAATATTTTTTACAAATATCAAAAGTTTTATAGCCAACTTTTTTTACAGCAGTACCATCAACAAATGTATCAAAATCTGCTAATTCTACTATTTTATTAGCTTTAATAGACCTATACATTGCATTACATGAATTTGATTCAACACCATATATTTTACAATTTTTATTTAATTTTTTAGATAAATATGAAACGCCCGACATTAGTCCTCCTCCTCCTACACATCCCAATATTATATCTGGTTTAATATCTTCGAATATTTCGGCAGCTATTGTTGATTGACCATTTATTATACAATCATCGTCGAATGGATGTACAAATGTTTTATTATAATTTTTTACAAAATCTAATGAATATTTTAAACTATCATCAAAATTAGCTCCTTTTATATGTAAATTACTTTTTTTTCCTAAATATTTTTTTATTGATCTTATTTTTTGTATTGGAGTATTTTCAGGTACAAAAATATCGGCATTTATATTTAGATGATTACACGATAAAGCCACGCCTTGTGCGTGATTACCAGCACTTGCACAAACTATACCTTTCAATTTATCTTCTACATTTAAATTAAATATTTTATTATATGCACCTCTAATTTTAAATGATCTTGTTTTTTGTAAATCTTCTCTTTTCAAAAATATATTTGCCGAATATATTTTTGATAATCTTTCGTTATATTCTAATGGAGTTTTTTGTATAAAATTTTTATTTCTTTTATAAATGTCTAATATATTTTTAACTCTTATCATAATTAATTATCTTTATTTAATATTATTATTTATATAATTAAAATTATTAAGTTTATATATTTTTTATATATTTGTTAAAACATAACTATTTAAACATAACTTTTATCGTTTATTTTTTCCCAATTTGGTGTTTTATATATGAAATATGACTATTACTAATTTTATATGCTGTATAATCTCTTTTCTTTCGTGTAATGCTATTAGTGGATTTATATTTATCTACCCTCCTTATTAAACTTCTTTCAGAATAACCAAATATTTAACAGGTGTGAACTTTATTTTAGAATGAGATAAAATAGTATTTAGCTGTTGATAAATTATATTTAGCTGTTGATAAATTATATTTAGCTGTTGATAAATTATATTTAGCTGTTGATAAATTATATTTAGCTGTTGATAAATAATAATATATATATTATATTATAAATGTATGATATAATTATTTTTGGCGGTGGTTTATCCGGATTAACATTAGCCCACGAATTAATTAAAAAAAAATTTAAGATATTAATTATTGAAAAAGATAGTGAATTAGGTGGAATGGCCCGTAGTAATATTGAAATGAATTCTATACCATCAGAACATTCATGGAGAGGATATGCTCCGTTTTATAAAAATACATTCCAATTAATGAAAGAGATACCTTATTATGATAAGAATGTATTTCATAATTTAACTGTCCCTATCGAGTTTTATTTACTATATGATAAAGAATATGGTTATAAATCACGATTAACGATTAAAGATAGAATAATTTTATACTATATAGGAATCACTTATTTATTAGCTGGAGATAGACGTAATTATTATTATTCTTATAATATACAACCATTTCTAAAAAAATATTTATCAAATGATGGATATAATTTTATGATAAATTTCATAACAGGTCCTGGATATGGAATGAATAAAAATGAAGTATCAATGGGTCATTTATTTCATTTTCAAGTTATTTCATATATGAATAAATCAAAATATATGCATAGCCATTCTTCAAATGGGAATAATTATAAACATTATTCTACTGATAATTGGCATGTTATGAATGGTCCAACCAACAATGTATGGATTAATCCATGGGTTAGATGCTTAAAAGAAAATGGCGTTGATTTTTTGACTAATACTGAACTAGTAAAAATAAACCGTACCAATAATAGTATAACTTCAGTTGAAGTGAAGCACTATGGAATAATTAAATATTTTACAGCAAAAGAATATGTGTTATCCATAAATCCATTTAATACAGTAGATATTTTAAGAAATAGTAAAATGCAAGGTTTATATAATAATTTTAAATCATTAACTGATAATACAAAAAGTAAACAAATATCATTTCGTATAGGTATAAATAAAGAAATAAAGTATCCAATTGATAATATTGCTTTTGTTATGAATGATAGTGAATTTAATATTACTTGGTACCCACAAGAAAAACTTTGGAAGAAGAAGCCGAATATTAAGTCGTTATGGAGTGGAACAATAATAGATTTTGAGAAAAATGGTAAATTATTTAATAAAAATGCTGAACATTTAGATAATGAAAAATTAAAAAAAGAAATTATATATCAAATATTACGCTCGAAAAGTTTTAGAAAATTAATATACGATAATAATGGATTTTATATAAATAAAGAAGATATAGAATATATTGAAATATGGTATGAATGGAATTTCAATAATGGTAATCAAGAACATATCAATAAAAAATGGGTAAATAATATTTATAATGAAAAATTTCGCCCTAAACAAACAACAGAATATAATAATCTATTTTTATCAGGAGCTCATACAAAAACAAGTATCAATATATGGTCAATGGAAGGTGCTATAGAAAGTGGTAAAATAACTGCTAATTATATTTTAGATAAGTATAATAAACCAAATATTAAGCATTATAAGCATACTGATCCTTTCTATATCAAATTAATTCAATATATCGATAATATGTTATACAAATTATATTTACCAAATATAACTAACGTATTAATCATATTGATCATATTGATATTAATTTTATTTTATATAGATATATTATAAATGCTAACTATATTAAAAAAATTTTACGAATGGTCAAAATAGGAAGGTATTATGCATAATCTATTATTTTTATTAGTGATATATATAATATATTTGTTTTTATTAATAAAAAACAAAGGACCCTACAAAATATTTTATTATTTACAATTATTATTAGCATTGATATACTAATTCATCAAAATATAAATATACGAAATCATAAAAATATACGAAATGTAAAACAATAACATATTTATAATTGTGATTTGATAGTAGTCAATATTGGAATATTGGATTTGAAATACTAGTTAGAAAGGAAATACTACTAGTTAGAAAGGAAATACTAGTTGGAAAGGTGTTTTATAAAATTAATAGTAATTTGGTAAAAATCTATTTTTTTATTATTCATATATTCCAAAATATAATTCATTTTTAAAATTTCTGATCGCTGAGATGTTATTATTTCATAGCAAATCCGTATCATATGTGTATTATTAGTATGTTTTAATAATCTATTACTCATTACTATTGCTACTTGATGATGTGGAATCATATGTTCTAAAAAAGTTTTATCAGTATGTTTCATATGTTTCATATGGACACTATGATTATTAGGTTTAAAATATAATGGATCACATACATAATCTTTTGGTTTAGATTTACTATTACATGATAATGAAGTTAAAAATGTATTATCTCTATATATTGTATTATTTTCATTTGATAATAAAGGAATATTATTAACAACATTTTTCATTAACATAATTTCTATATTTTGATTCCAAATTATTTTTCTATAAATATGAAGCATTGTTTTACTTTTTGATATATTAATCATTAAGTTACACATATCTATCGCTACTTGGTGATGTGGTATCATATGTGTTAAATAATCGCTATTGTATAACATATCATTACAAGGATCTTTAATATTACTTTTTTTACTTTTATTTTTAAAATTTTCTTTTTTAAATAAAATACAAAATGATAATATTATTAATATTATCAATATTATTATTAGTTTTTCATTATATATATTAAAATATTTAAAAACAAATATCATAAAAAGGAAAATTAATTATAACATAGATTTCATTAATTGGATTTCTTTTTCTTGTGTATCAATTATTTCTTTCGCTAACTTTTTAATTTTGGGATTATTTGTTTTATTATAAATTTTATGAGTAGTGGTTAATGCTGTGGAATGATGTGGTATCATTCTTTTTAACCATTGATTATCATTTACTAATAATTGTTGTCGCAATAATAATATTGATATGCTAATAGATAAACTAATCCCAATAGAGAAAAATAACATATTAAAATGTCCCATAGATAAATAATGAACAATTTCGTGTGCCCATATCATATTTGAAGCCATCAATAAACCACCATAAAATAGTGTGTGTGATATATACAAATCTGTAAATCTATATACTAATATGTTCATGGGATTAAATAGCATGCCAATAATTACCATTACAATAAACATAATAATTTGTTTTTTATATAAATTAGATTTCATTTATATAATACAAAGATAAAAGTTAGGTATTTTAGATTTAGATTTAGATAATTAAATTAAAATTAAAATTAAAATAAGAATAATTTAAAGAATAATAAAATATTTTTACTTAAAATTATTTATCAATAAATAATTAAATGAAAATTGATATTACTCCTAAATTAGATTTTAATAATGTTCTTATTAGACCCCAGAGAACTACGATATCTTCCAGAAGTGAGGTAGATTTAACGCGTGAATTTATGTTTCCAAATTCAAAATCTAAATGGAAAGGAGTTCCAATAATGGCTGCAAATATGGATACAACTGGTACTTTCGAAATAATGAAAGTATTATCCAAACATCAAATTTTAACATGTATGCATAAATTTTATAATTTAGAAGATTATTTAAATTTTTTTGCTACAAATAAAGATTATGATTATAAAAAATATATGGTTGTTTCAACTGGAATAAGTGATATAAATTTTGAAAATTTGTGTGAAATTATGGAAGGTATTCCAGAATTAAAATGGATATGTATTGATGTAGCTAATGGATATATGTATAAAATGACACAATTTTGTTTAAAAGTTAGAAATAAATTTCCAAATTCAATTATTATAGCCGGCAATGTGGCTACTGGAGAAATGACTCAAGAGTTAATTATCAATGGAAAAGTGGATATTGTTAAAATTGGCATAGGTCCTGGCTCTGCTTGTACTACAAGATTAAAAACAGGTGTTGGTGTTCCTCAATTAAGCGCTATTATAGATTGCGCAGATGCTGCACATGGTTGTAGTGGATTTATAATTGGCGATGGTGGAATTACTTGTCCGGGAGATATGGCTAAAGCTTTTGGTGGTGGGGCTGATTTTGTTATGTGTGGCGGAGTATTTTCTGGACACGATGAAAATCCAGGAAATATTATAGAAAAAGATGGTAAAAAATATAAGCAATTTTATGGTATGAGTAGTGAATTAGCTATGAAAAAACATTATGGAAAAATGGCAACATATAGGTCATCCGAGGGTAGAATTATTGAGGTAAAATATAAAGGTCCTTTGGAAGATACTATTCTTGATTATTTGGGTGGATTACGTTCTACATGTGCATATATAAATGCACATAAAATAAAACATTTACCAAAATGTGTCAACTTTTTACTAGTAAGTAATCAATTAAATACTCATTTAGTTTAAATATATTATTTAACTCATTTTAACACTATATATTTTTTTATTATATCCATTTTTCATCATAAAAATATATTTCATAAGATTTCCTTTAAAATATTTGAATAATTTCTTTTCCAAATATTTTATTTTATCCAATTTTATTTTATCTAAATTATTAAAATTTATTATTTCAGATTTATTAGCATATTTTTCTATTTTAATACTATCTTCTCTTAGAGATATAAAATATTTTTGTTTACATACACCATTATTATCTTTAAAACAGGTTGTTATAAATGGATCTTTTTTTAAATTGATAAAAAAAGTAGAAATAGCTTCATCTGGGTTACAAATTTCAATTAAATAATATTTCCATTTATCAAATTCATCATCATTATAATAACATTCACTATAATAAGTATTTTTTGGTATAATTTGATACTTATTAAGTTTAACAGATTCGTTATAAATAGATGTACTAGATATTATTTTTTCAATTGACGAATAATCTTTTAAATTATAATTTGGCTCATACATATAAATATTTTTTGAATAAACTATTTGGGTTTTATTTAATTGATTTGTATTTATTAAGATTGGATTTAAAAAATAAAAAGCCGAATCTGCGATATAAAATTCATATTTAGATTTTGGAATTGCGATAGCTACATGTGATATATCTAAATATCCGCGATGTTTATATTTATTTGGAATACTGGCAGGTATTAAAAAACTTTCTAAATTGTATACTTGTTTAAGATAATTTTTAATATATAATGATAACGATATACAATTACCACTATTATATTGTTCAATCGATTCTTTCGAATTTAAATCTTCAAATATATATGGAAATGTTGAAAAAGCATTCATAAAAGATTTTTCCAATGCCTTGATTACAATATTTTCATTTACATCTTGTGTAAATCCTATAATTTGTTTTAAAATAAGTTTATTATACATATATATTAATTAAAGAAATATTATTTCACTAAATTAATTTTAACTATCACGGCGACTTAAATACATATTTTCAAGTTTTCGTTGAAGACAACTTATTTTAAATACAAAATTAATTGGTAAATATTCATGTTGAATTTCTTCTTGAACTTCTATAATTTTATCATTATTTTGATATTCATTACCTTCATATTCATTATAAGAAGTAGAATTTTTTAATATATCATCTGGATTATATTTAAATTCCATTTTAGAAATATTTTGTATTTCGGATTCTGTAAGTGGTTCTTTTGAAATAATTATATTATCATTATTTTTATTATTATCATTATTTTTATTATCATTATTTTTATTGCATTTTTTACCAAAATTGTATAATTTTCCATCAGGTGTTTTAATACGTATTGTAAATTTATTTAATGAAATTCTGGGACGGAAAAACTTTGTATATTCTATATCATTTCTTGTAACAAGTTTTTTATATTTCCCTAAATTTAAATCAAATGTTAATTGTGCAAATGCCTTTGATGTATAATCATCAGTTCCATTATAATTACTACCCAACTCGTCTATTTCTAATATTATATATGGATAATCCTCTAAATTATTTCCATTTTCACATATTTTTGGAAAAATAGCTGAAACAAGTTGCACAGATACTACATTATCAAACGCACGATTAATATATCCGTTTTTTTGCCCATTTTGTGGTGCGAAATTAATACTATACTCATTCGGACATTTCCATAATTTAGTATCTCTATCTTTACTATTTATAGAAATTAAAAATGATGTTAATTTAGTTTCTTCTTCAAATTCTATATCAACATGATTATTATTTTGATGTTCTTGGCGAATTTCAAAAATAACTTGATTAAGCAATGTTGGCTCTATTTTATTAGCATTTAAATTATATCTTTCTATATATTTATTTACTATTTTTTCATTTGTAAATAAATTTCTTTTTTTAAGCACTTTTAATAAAATATTGGTAAGTTTTTTTTTTTTACCAATTTCTGGAATATATTGTTGATTATTATTATTATTTTTATAATTTGTATTTATTTTAGTATTTAGGTTATTATTTAAGTTATTATTTTGATTTATATGTTGGTTAGTGTTTAAATTAGTATTTCGTTTTGTATTTTGGTTTGTATTTTGGTTACTATTTTGATTTGTATTTTGGTTAATATTTTGATTTATATTTTGGTTAATATTTTGATTTGTATTTTGATTTGTATTTTGATTTGTATTTTGGTTACTATTTTGGTTAATATTTTGGTTACTATTTTGGTTACTATTTTGATTTATATTTTGGTTAATATTTTGATTTGTATTTTGGTTACTATTTTGATTAATATTTTGATTTTGGTTAATATTTTGGTTTTGTTTTGTATTTTGGTTAGTATTTAAAATTTCTTGATTTTTTTGGTGCATTTCTCTTACAATTTTTCTTTTATTATAATTATTATTATTAACAATAGTTTTTTCTTTATTTTTTTGAAATTGAAATTCAGTATTTAAATTATTATTTTTTTCTATTTTTAAATTATTTTTATTGAAATTTAAATTATCTATTTTAGGCTCTATTTTCCTAGATTTAGAATATTTTTCAAATTCCTCATTTACATTTGTATTTATTTTAGAATTATCTAATTTTGTAATATCATCTGAAAATTTATGAAAATTTAACAATTCATCCTGATTAATAGGCTTTATAATTTGTTGATCTTGTGAAGTTCGTGTATTCATAAATTGAGAACGAATAGTATCAAAATTTTCTCTACTTTCTAATCGTGTATTAATTCCATTTCTTAATTCATTCATTTATATTTAATTATAAAATTAATTTTAATATAATACTTATTCGTCACATTTAAGAGCTAATACAAAATTTATATTAAATAAATTACCTTTGAAACTTAATTTTAATTTTATTAATTTTAATTTATAATAATTTAGAATATAGAATATAATTCAATTCATATATATTTTATAGTGTTTGTCTTTTATCGTTATTAGATTTTTTATTTAAACGTAATATTATTATTTTTATCTTATATGAATTAGAATTAATAATAAATTAATAAATAAATTAATAAATAAATTAATAATAAATAAAGTTTATGGTATAATATATTCTATAGATTACAAAATCTATAAAAGATAATTAGGATTATTATAAGTAAACAAAAACCACTTAATCAAAATTTAATTTAAATTTAAATAAGATTTATTTAAAAAAAAAATATAACAAGATAAATAATGAATAGTTATAATTTAGAAAATAAAAATTCTAATTATTTTTTCAAAATTTTAGATTTTTGGTTTCAAAATCCTATTGATTTTGAAAAATGGTTTATGAGTAAAAAAAAATATGATAAATTTATTAAAAATCATTTTTTAAAAATTTTAAATGAAGCCGAAAAAGGGAATTATTTAGAATGGCTATCTTATCCTAAATCATATTTGGCAATGATAATACTATTAGATCAATTTTCAAGACATATTTATAGAGACACTTATAAAGCATATCAAAATGATGAAAAAGCTCTATTATTTACAGAAATGGGTTTAGATATACATTTAAATAAATTTACTGCTGCTGAAAAAATGTTTGTCCTCATGCCATATCAACATAGTGAAAATTTAGATGACCAATATTTTGGAGTTAAAATGCTTACTAATTTGATTAAAAATGAAAAAAATATATCTGAAAGAAATATACTTAAAAAAGCACTATATCATCAAAAAAGACATTTAAATGTTATTAAAAATTTTGGCAGATTTCCTAAAAGAAATGTATATTTAAAAAGAGAATCAACCGAAGATGAAATAGACTATATTGATGAAAATCAACAATATGATTATTAAAAATATTATTAAAGGATATTATTAAAAAATATTATTAAATTGTAGTTGTAAATAATTAAATAATATTGCTATTATATTATATTATGACTAATAATGATAGAAAAATACCTTATAATTTAGAAAATCCAATTGATAATGTAATTATTTTTGTTGGTAAAAAATTTTATAGTTTATTTAAAAAATTAAATTTTACACCAAATCATCTTACATTAATTTCAATGATTTTAGGATTAATGTCAATATATTCATTTTATAAACAAAATTATATATTAGCTTCTATTTTATATTTTGTTTCATATTGTTTTGATGTATTTGATGGTAATTATGCAAGAACCTATAATATGGTTACTGAATTTGGTGATTCGTTTGATCATATAAAAGATCTTTTAATTAATATAATATTTTTTAGTGTGTTTTTTAAATATACCACTTTAAAAAATTATAAAATTTATATATTAATAAGTATTATTTTATTTATATTAATGAGTGTTCATTTAGGATGTCAAGAACAATATGTACACAAACATGATCCTAAAAATATAAGTGCATATCTTACAGTATTATCGCCAATGTGCGAAAAAAAAGATTCAATCAATAACATGAAAATTTTTAAATTTGTTGGTTGTGGAACTTTTGCTATTTGGGTTAGTATTCTGATTTTATTACATAAATTTTAATTTACTAATTTTATTACATCTTTTTCTTCTAAATATGTCTTGTAAAATAAATGTGCCATTTCTTGACCTTGTTTAAATCCTTTTTTTATTGTTTCATGTTTAAATTCTGTCATAATAGCATTCATCGTATTGGTAATAGGGACAACTTTCTCTAATTTTATTAATTCTTTTATTTTTATACTATTAGCAGAATGAAATCTTGAAATATCTAATAAAGCTGCTAAATAATATAACAAATTAGATACATCTGGTTTTTTAAATTGTACAACTTCTTGATCGAATCCAACAATAACAATTAAATCCGCATCTGATTCTTCCACATATTTTATAGGATATGTTTCTAATAAAGCACCATCTGTATATAATATATCATCAATTTCTTTAGGATTGGTGATTATCCAAGGTGATGCCGATGCTGTCACATATTCTAATATATTTGGATTTGAACCTTTTATATATTCTAATTGTCCATTTGTAACGTTCGTAACTACACATGAATATTTATCTAACAATTCAACTGACTTATTTTTTAAAATTTCTAATAAATTTTTTTTTAATTTATTATTAAGAAGTTGATTATTAAAAACACCTTTATTCCAAAATCCATAATATAAATTTTGTAATGAACCTATTATAGGAAAATTGGACCATTTAGAAAAGAAATCAGTTATTTTTTCTATATCAAACCAAGTTTCTTTTAATATTGAAAATTCTTCCAAAAGTGTCATTATACCATTAATTGAACCAACAGAAGTACCATCAATTCTATATACATCAAAAGTGTTTTTATAATTTGTAAATAAATCATGGAGAAAACCTGCTTGAAAACTTCCACGAATACCACCGGCTGGTAATATAAAATGTATTTTTTTTTTCATTTAATATAAATACATAAAATAACTTTATGTTATATATTTATATCTAATTTATTATTATTATTTATTATTTAGTATTTATTATTTATTATTATTATTTATTATTTAGTATTTATTATTTATTATACAATCTAAATTAAACAATCAATGTGGGTTATTATTATAGATTTTATAGATTTTATACATTTAAACTAACTGCATTTTTTGAGTATCTGACATTTTATCTAGTTCATTTTGAGTTAAATTTTCTGTATGTTTTAGTATATAATCAATTGTATCCCAAGATATATTACTCGGTTTTGTATTATCTAAATAAATCGATTTTAAATAATTTTTATCTGTTAATTTAGACTCTATATTTTTTATTAATCTTTCAATACATTTATTGTTGTTCTTTCCTTTTTTTAATTCTAAATTAGTTTTAGTTAATCTTTCAACTTCGTTAGTTAATCTTTCAACTTCGTTATTTAAATATTTTATTTCATTAATAGTTAGCTTTAACTGTTCTTCCGTTTTTTTATCTCTTAATTTTATACATTCAGTACAATAACCACTTATTTTATTATCATATACACTTATTACTTCCCATTGACTTGTTATATAAATAAGTCTATTTATATCTGTAAAAGATATAAATTTTATTTTATTGTGACAATAATTACCAAAACATTTAAATTCATAATTATAATACGATTTAAATAATAAATCAATACAAGACATTATTGTATATAGTAACACAATTTTTAAATATAAATTAATTTTAAAACAAAATATTCCAAATTGTCGAGTTATTTTATAACATATTTTATAAAATACAGTTATCTAAATGCAACCTTTTTAAACCATATATTAAAACTTTTCAATTTAATTTTTTAAAAATAATAAAATACACTTAAATAAAATAACAATAATAATACTAATACTAATACTATGAAACGATTTTACAAAAATAATATTCCAGATGAATATGACATTGTTTTAGGAAAAGTTAAATCTATGACACAATATGGGATTAATGTTAAATTAACGGAGTATGATAATATGGAAGCTTTTTTAAATTTTAAAGATGCATCAAATAAAAAAAGACTCTATCAAATAAAAAAACTTATAAAAATTAACAAAGAATATCCACTCACTGTTATGGATATAGATGCAAATAAAAATTATGTAAATCTTTCTAAAAAATATCAAACTAAAGAAGAAGAAATGGAATATAGAAATTTTTATAATAAATATAAAAAATGTAAACTTATTATGACAAATTTTGTTAGAAAAAATAAAATTATTGATAAAAATATAATAGAAAATTATTATAATAAAATTTTATGGAAATATGAAAAATCTGAAATTTTTAATATTTTCAATAAAATAAAAAAAGAGTCTATTGAAATCAATCATGATTTTCAAGATTTAACCAAAAATGAATATGAATGCTTATATAAAATAATAACAAAATCTATAAAAGATACTAAATATATTGTTAAATTTAATATTACAATAAATTCACTTTCAATTAATGGAAAACAAGAAATTATAGATTATTTAAATAAAATAGAGAAAATAGAAGAAATAACACCATATATAATTTCAATACCAAATTATTGTTTAGAATATAAAAATATTTTGGAAAACGATCTTGAAGGATTTATTCTTACAAAAACCGAAGATATTAAAAAAATAAAAAATCCAAATATAATGATTGCATATAATGATATAGAAAAATTTGAACAATAGTTTAAGTTTAAGTTTAAGTTAAGTTTATTTAATATTTTTTTTAAGAATTTTAAATTATACTATTTATTGAAGTACATTTTTTACATTTAATTTTTATTAATTTATTTTCTTTTATTAGTTTAGTATTTTCAGAAGAACAAATAGGACATAAAACATATTTTTTAACATATTTATCAATCAAATTTTGAACTTGAGCGGTTTTAAATTTGCCACCCATTATAAAATGGTTTTCACCATTAAATCTACATGATTTATTTATTTCATTTTCAAAAAATTTAATAAAATTATTTTTATATTTAAATTCTTTACATTCCAGATCGTGAAGTTTAGACAAAATAGAATACATATTTTCAACAATTATTTGTCTAGCTTTCCTTATTATGATTACTGATCTATAATCTAAAAAATTATTTTTCACTTTTCTTTCAAATTCAAAATTATCTATCATTTCGTCATAATCAAAATTAAATTTAGTATCGCCTAATTTTATATCATTTTCAATAATATATTCAACATTATTTTTAGAAGAATATTGTTTAAGATCACATGTATAATTTATATTTGTAAATTTGGTTCCACCTAAAATTTCCCCAGTAGAATGTAATTTGTAAGAGCCTTTTATATTTTTTAAAATTGAAAATTTTTGTCCAAGCTTACAACAAATTGGATTTTCAAGACAAATTTTACCCGATTTACCTTTAACTCTAATATTTCCATAAATAGTACTGCTGTTTATGGAAACCATTATTCTTTCACCATTTGAAAATTTAATTTTATCCATATCAAATCTACGTAATCTTTTCACTTTAACATTTATATCTGAAAATATATCTGGCAAAGAACCTATTTTTCCCATAATTTGACCAACCAATCTATTAGAACCACTGAAAAATGGATCCATTGAAGTTCCAATACCAATTAATCCACCGGGTATTGCATATTCAATCGATTTTTTCTCGGAATAAATAGACTCAACTTTTGTTACAATTGGAGAACATATCCTTTTACCATTATTCACACTTATAATTCCAGGTCTTATTTCAATATAATCTCCTACATTAAGAACACCGCGTAATATCGATCCTCCAATAACTCCACCAGTCATTTTTTTATAATCTTGTTTAGGCTTATTCGTATCAAATGACCTAATTATAGGCATATATAGATTACAATTAATATTTTTATTTGTAAAATCTATATTTTGATATACATATTCACATATTTTTTCTAGATTCGTTCCCATTTGAGCAGAAATAGGAAGAATAGTAGATTTTTCATAAGGAGAACCATGTACGAAATCTTTAATTTTATCTAAATTGTCTTTTGCTTCTTTTTTAGAATTTAATAAATCAAGTTTATTTTGCAAAATAAGAACATTTTCTATGTCCGTATTGCTAATAGCCATAAGGTGTTCATATGTTTGTACTTGAGGAATAATTTTATTATTTGAAGCTATAAGTAAAAATGCACAATCCATAACTGAAGTTCCACCAAGCATTGTTGACATAAATGAGTCATGTCCCGGACAATCTACAAATGATAAATGTTTTACTAATGTTAAATTTTCATTTGAAATTGGATGATGGTGTTTTTGTTTATCAGATGATGTATAAAAAAGTTCTCCTGTTTCCAAATTTGACCATATTTTAAAGTTAGCATAACCCAATTTTATTGTAATATTTTTCTCTCTTTCCTTTTTATGTCTTTGTGTTTCAGTTCCAGTTAAACGTCTAACTATTGTAGATTTTCCTTCACTTACGTGACCTATACATCCAATATTAATTGTTGCTTGATTTTTAATTATATTGGAATATTTTAAAATAATTTTAACCATTTATATTAAATTATTGGATTACCTTTAAGGTCAAATTATAAATTTGAAAGATAAATTTATAAATTATTAATAAATAAACATATAATATAATATGCCAAAGCTAATTGATTTAAATAATCTTATCGATATCGAAATTACCAATAAAAATGAATTTAATCTAAATAATTTTGGTTTAAAATTATTGAAAAAAATTATTAAAATTAACAATTATAATAAATTCGAATTGCCATTAAAAATAACATCAAGTAGTGGATCCGTTTTGATTTTAATTTATCCATTATTTGTAATAAAAATTTTTACAAGTGAAAAAATATTTAATAAAGTACTTACTATTATGAAAATTGGTATGCAAAGTAATTTTTCAGTTCAACTTTATGGTAATATATCAGTAAAAACCACTAATACAACCAGTGGAATATTAGATAATTTGAAATTGATTAAAAATAATTTTTTCGCATTGGTAACTGAAAAAATTAATCCTTTAATTGAACATTATGATGATAGAGAATCGTTTTTAACATGCGAAATTTGGAAAAATGAATTAACATTAATGAAGTTATTTATAGAAATTGGTGATGCTTTGTCATATATTCATGATGGACCAAGTGAAGATAAACACTATACTCATGGTGACACAACACTTGATAATATTGGATTTAAAGATGGTAGATTTATATTATTCGATTTTAATTTGGGTTTTCTTTCAGATGGTAGTACAAAAGAAGATATATTAAATTTTATTAGATCTACAAGATACAATCTACAAAAATATAATTTATTAAAAAATCGTAATATTAAAAGACTTTTAGATTTCCTTTCCAATTCATCATGTAAAAATGGTTTCCAACTTGTTCAATCAATTATCGCATATTATAAAGAATATTTCAATGAAGATTTACAAAATCATGAAATTTTTAATATTATTTCTAAACAACCAATACATATAATTTAATCAAATGAAAACTAAAAACTAAAAACTAAAAACTAAAAACTAAAAACTAACTGGTGTATAATTTATTGACTTCAATATTTTTCCACTAGATTTATTAAAAACTATATAATATACTCCATCCTCTGATTTTTTATAAGCCGGCGTATCATATGGACTGGTACCTTCTACAAACTTTTTTTTATATGATTCAATTGTTTCTAATGCTTCTTTTTCAGTTTTACATAATTTAGTCATATTTGATTTATGTATAATATTATAATCTTTATCTGCATTTATTCCAAATGATGCAGCAGCTCCATATGTAACATATAATATATCACCTATAGCGTCTCTAACTTCTGTAAAATCTCTTTTTTCAATTGCTTCTTTTAATTCATTTAATTCTTCTTGGATTAAATCCAATCTTAATTTAATAAGTTTTGTATTATCAAAACATTTTTCTTGATGTTTTTTATTATACTCTAAACCAAACGCTTTATGAAATTCTATAATTTTTTGAAAATTTGTTTTATCAGTCATATATAATTAAATAATACTAATTTTTTAAATAAATATAAAAATTGACAAGTTTTTAAATTTTGTAATTTTAATAAATATCTTAATATATATACGAATATGGACATTTATAAAAATATTATAGCAAGTTCATCATGCGTTGCATTATCAGTAGCCATTTTCAATCCACTTGATTGTTTAAGAATAAGATGGCAAGTCTCTAAAAATAGTAATTTTAATAATTATTTAAATAATATTATCAAAAACGAGGGTATTATAAATGGACTTTGGAAACCTGGATTTTCAAGTAATGTAATTGCTTCTGGAATTTCAAGAGGAATTGGTATAGGATTATATCCTTATATAAGAAATAAAATATCTACAAAAAAAACTAAAATGTCAATATTTAGCGCAGGTTTAATATCAGGAGCTTTGGGATATGGTATAAGTAATCCTTTGTGGATTATAAAAACAAGAGTTCAGGCTGATAAAGAAATTTATAAATATAATTATAAAAGTACTTTTAAAGCATTTAAATCTATTTTTATTAATAGTGGTTTTAAAGGATTATATAGCGGAATTACTATATTGGCATTAAGAGGTTCTTTAATGAATTCTGGTAATACACTTGGATATGATGGTACAAAATTATTATTAAAATATAAAATCAATGAAGGACCTACATTACATATTATATCGTCTATAAATGCGGCATTTTTATCGGCTACTTTTGCTACTCCATCTGATTATTTACTTACAATGTATCAAACTGGAAATAAAGGAAATATTCAAAATTGTTTTAAAGGATGGTTACCAATGTTTCTGCGAATTTGTCCTATATATTGCTTATATTTACCATTATATGAATATACAAGAGTTATTTTAGGATTAGGATATCTTTAATTCTATTTTGTATTTATGTATTTATGTATTTATTATTCCTAACATATATTATAAAAATTAGTATTATTATGATATTTGTTTTTTAAAATTTTTTATATAAATTTGATTAAATTATTTTTTATGTTTTAAATAAAATAAAAATGATGATTGTAAATCAAATAAACTCTTTAAAAACAGATTGGAAAGATATTTTATTAAAATATCCAGATTTGATTAAGAATATTAATGATAATTATTCTAAAGAAAAAAACACATATGAACCTTTTTTGCAAATTTTACCACCAGAAGAACAGATTTTTAATAGTTTTAAATTCTTTAATATTAGCGAACTTAAAGTTGTTTTTATAGGACAAGATTGTTATCATGGAAAAGGACAAGCAAATGGTTTATGTTTTAGCGTACCAGATGGAATCAAAATCCCCCCATCATTGAGAAATATATTTAAGGAAATTAAAAGTGATTTAGGTCATAAAAGAGAAAATACAGATTTTACTGATCTTGCACAACAGGGTATTTTGTTTCTAAATACTTCATTATCTGTTCGCGAAAAATGTGCTGGCTCACATGTAAAATTTTGGATACCATATACTAAAGAAATTATTAAAGATATTTCTAAAAATTGTGATACTGTTATATTTGTACTTTGGGGAAATTTTGCTAAAAGTTTAAAAAAATATATAGATTTAAATAAACATTTTGTTTTAGAAGCTAAACATCCAAGTCCGTTATCCGCAAATAGAGGCGGGTTTTTTGGTTGTAAGCATTTCTCTAAAATAAACCAGAAATTAGAGGAATGGGATAAAATTCCAATTAAATGGATATAATAAACATGTAATGTATGACTATTTAATAATTTAATATGTGACTATCTAATATATTTAATGTGCAACTATTTAATGTTTATTATATATTTTTATTTTTAAATTGTAAATAAATTCCTCACCATATTTCAATTACAAATCAACTTGACCTATTTATTATCATATTAATACATTAAAACATGACCATATATAACCATATAAACAAAATAACATATAGATTTCTTAAAAAATTTGACAATCAATTTTAATATTATATTTTTAATAAACTAATTTTAATCATGATTACAACTGAAGAAAAAACACAACTTGGAAATACTATTTCTAAAATTCAAGATTTAATTTATCAAGAATATGTAACAATCCCAGGACTAAACACAACACTTTGTAAACAACTATTTGCAGGTAGTTATTTACAAATTAAGGATCCAAAAGTATTTATATTACAAGAATATTATGGCAGTCCTCAGCATATTCATACATATTGGGGAAAAGTATCATTGTTGGGAAGTACATCATCAGAAGGTTGCAAACCACTACAAGAACTTATGCTAAATTTAAAAGAAAAATTAGGTTTGAATCTTATAGAAGAAGGTGATTATGAAGGTGGTTCTTATATTTGTCCTAAAACGGGTATTAAAATGCCTAATAAACGCGATCATATGGGATTTTATGGTCCATATTATCAAATTACGAAATGTTTAGATAATAAATTTGAATGTGAAAATTTATTAGATAGAAAAACTTGTTATAAAACCACAACCGAAAAATTATCATATGAAACTTGTAAAAAAGACCTAGAAAAATTTAGTATTAGTATTAAGGAATAATTTATGTATTAAAATTTAAATTTAAATTGATTTTTATTTTTGTAATTTGGTAATTTGGTAATTTAAAAAATAAAAATAAATATAATAGAGGTGATGGTCCGATCCAATCACTAAATTAAATGTCTATCCATTTTCTTTATTTTTTCTTTTTAATTATAACAACAATTATGGGTTTTCCATAATTTATATATTGTTCTTGTACTAGTGTATTATCATAATCGTGGGATCCATCTGGATTTAGTTTCATCATTTTATTTATAACAGGATTAAATATCTCACTTACTATATAATCATTAGCTAATCTTCCATCAGGAGTTAAGTTATCCGAAATCTTGCGCTGTTGGGCTACATGATTTTTTAATAATCGTTTTTTAATATCACCCTGGGTATTGCGACTTTTAATTAACATTGGTTCATTCTGTAATATCGAGTAAAATCCTTTTGATTCTGAATTTATACCATATATTGTAAATAGTATTTCCGTATCTAAACGCGCATTGGTTCTTGGTCTGGGTCTGCCGGGATGTGTTACTGTGCCCCTTGTAGTTGATACAGTTGGTTGTTTAGCCACTGGGACTCGTTGAACAGGAGGACCGCGTTTAGGCCAAATTTCAGCCCATTTTTTGTATGTTGGTGTTTTATCTACACTGGCTGTACTACCGCCATTTTTAATATTTAAATAATTATTTATTATTTTTTTTCCAAGTTTTCCATATACTGATACTTTTCGATTTGTGACTGGATTGATAATATAATTGTACATCTATAATATATAATAATATATTTAATTAATTTAAATTATTAATAAATGAATTAATTATTAACGATTGTTAATATAATTCATATGTATTATTAATATTTATATTTTATAGTTGTTTAAATATTTTATTTATTTTTTCATAAAAGTAAAATCCACTACCATTTACAATTATACTTCTAATACTACATATACCAAACCCTTTCCATAATTGTTTTTGTAAAAAAGCTTTTTTAATTGTCATATCATTATTAGATTGAATTCTGGTTTTTATAACATCTATGGGATATGTAAATAACCATGATAAAAATCCAGATAAACTACCTATTATAAATATATTATCTGATTTATTTTTCATTTGATAATATGTTCCAAAATAAATTGATGTACCTATAGACTCTCTTAAAAAAGTTGGGGATATACCTCTATAATTATTTTTAATCATTCCTATAATATTCTTATTTTTTTCAATCAAACAATTATTTTGAGTTTTAATTTTATACAAATCAAATGGATTTAACATTATTGACATACATGAACCTAAAATAAATCCAGATAAATAATAATTATTTATATAATTATTTATTTTATGATTCGTTCCAAACATAAATGAATTTATTATAATTGAACTATATAAAGGATATTTTAATCCTCTGTATAAAGGTTTGATTTTTATTATAATTTTTTTATTATATTGGATTCTTGTTTTTACAGTGTCAAATGGATGTCCTATTAAAATTTGAGACAATCCTACAATACTACCACTTATATATTCATTCATAATAAATATATTTATTAATAATTATATTTTTTAAAACAATCTTTTTCAAATTTAAATATATATATATATATTATAAAATGTATAATAAAATGTATAATAAAATAATTAATCCTGAAAATGGTAAAAAAGTATCTATTAATTCTAAATTAGGTAGAAAAATTATTAAAAAATATATGAAATTTGTTGGTGGTGCGTTTTCTTCCAAAACTCCTACCAAATCATTAAATATTGTCGTTTCAGACAGTTCACCTAATGGTTCCCGTTTCGCACAACATGTATTTCAAAATGTACATAAAAATGATTTAAAATCAACATTTGAACAACTTCGAATGACACTAAATTTACCAGGAAAATCTTATAAATTAGATATACAACATTTACCTGCATTAAATACTTTATTAGGACGTATTACTGAAGAAACTAATATAATTATATTACCACTTGTTAATCCATCTGATGCTAGAAGTGAATATGTAAAACTAACTAAATTAATAAACGAAGCTAATTCAGTAGCTCCAAACGCATTAATAATAATTGCAACTGATAGAACTAATAATAACACTTCTGTTACAAGAGCAGTATCAAATGCAGGTGATCTTTTTAATAGAGATGGCGAATTTGCCCATCACGGAGAATCAGTAAACGATTCTATAATACGTATGATTGTAAATAGTCATGATGAACTTATTTCAAAAAGACAGTTAGTTTTTCTTGATTATAATTTAGATTTAGACGGACGCGAAATGGGTAGAATACTTGATAGTTATAATGTAATGTCTTCACGAGTTGAGTTCGCAAAAGCACAATATGGTCCAATTTCTAAATTACTTGGCGTTGCTTCATCTGCTGCTTCATCTGCTGCTTCATATGCTAAAAATATGTGGTCGCGTCGCTAATTTATATGAATTATTTAACAAATATATCCACAATAATTCCATAAACCCACAAATATGTAAAATGTTAACAATTATAAAGCAAACAAATCAACAAAAAAGTGGATTAAATAATTTTATATATAATAATTTTATATATAATAATTATACTATAAATTTATAATTGATTTCTTTTTCAAATATTTATAAAAATTCATACCAATCTTACGTGTGTACCATACAAACATCCAAGCAAAAAAAGCTTCTACTTGTATACTATATTGAACTCTATTTTTCCAATATATAGACCATATTATAAAACCCAATCCTCCTATTATACCTTCTAATATTTGCTCATCATTCATTACATTTATAAACATAATATATACTATAATATAATATACCATAATATAAATTTAACAATTAATTTTAATGAAATAATAAATTATAAAATTAAATACTCTCTTATGGGTAAATAAAATCCCAAGTGTTTATTTATTATTTTATCAATAAACAATAGATACACTTTATTTAATTTATATCTTATATTTAATTTAATTTCATCTATTATATTTATAATTTTTTTTAGTGGTCCCCAATTACTTGAACATGTAAGACTTTCACAACAACAACATTTACCATTTATTATTAATTTTTGCAAAATCTTTATATATTTATGATTATTTATTGTAATTGAAGGACCACTAAATGGGTAGCTTAACGGTATGTTAATATCGATTTTAAATTTAAAATTAAAATATTTTAATATAATTTGAATTTTTTTATTAGTATAATCTATTATTTCAATAGTATCAACATTTTCTAATATTATTAATTCTTTAACTAATCTTTTGGTCAATATAGATTTTGTTTCAGTAGTCATTTATTTATATATTAAAATTTTTTTATAATAATTCAAATTTAAACTTAAATCTATTAAATTTAATAATTCATATTTATATTAATAATTATATTTACATCATTATTGTATAATACAACACCTATTTTTTTCAAAATATTCTTTTTTTTTTAAATATCCTATATGATATTGTTTCCAGATTTTTTTCTGAAATTTAGTATGAAAATTATAGTCGTCCGTAACATCTTGTCCTCCATTTTTTAAAATTCTATGACTATGCTCTGGATGTTTTTTTAAAAACAAAGTAGCATCATACACTTTATTTTGGACTATTAACCAGCAACTATCAGTAGTGTTATGTAATCTGATTTCCCCAATAGAATAATATTTAAACATTTATTTAGATATTTACTATATCAATATAAATTTTTAAGAATCTATCAAATTTTATAAATTACTTAAACTTATTTGAATTTTACGAAAACTTATTTGAATTTTATGATACTTGTTTGTAAATATTTATATTTAATAATTTGCATTTACACCATAATTATTAGTGACTATCCAATCATTTATATTTTCTTGATCTAAATATATTATTCCCAAATACCTTCCATATTTGCCCTTTTTATCTTTAATCGTTTTTAACAAAATATTTTTTCCCATTATTTTTTCTCTTAAAGCATCACGCGATTCTATACCTTTAATTTTATTTTCTCCTCGCATTTCGGGACAATTGATACCATATAATCTAATTTTTTGTTTTGTTAATTTAACACCAAACCCACAATCTACTGTGCATGTAATTGTATCTCCATCATATATTTTTTCAATAGTTGCTTTGTAAATAAATGTTTCCATTTTATTATATTATAAACATTATAAATATACTGAAATAATTAACAAAATGTTTTTATAAAATAAAAGATGTGAATTATATTAACTTAAACATACAGATAAATATTGATATATTCATGAAAACATTTTTTATTATATTATTTTTAAGTTTTTTATCATTTACAAATTCAGTAGATATTGATTATTCGGTAGAATCTATGAGCGACTCGACAATTATACAAGATGTTAATAATAAAATATATTTTTATGGACCAGTATCCCATAGAAGTAGTTTTGAATTAAAAAATAAAATAAATAAAGCAGATATGCAATCACAGCTTATATCTCAACAATATAACATTGAACCACCGCCAATTCATCTACATATTCAAAGTGAGGGTGGTAGTTTATTTCATACTCTTTATATTATAGATTTAATTAAAACTTTAAGAACACCAGTATATACTTATATTGATGGATTTGCAGCCAGCGCTGCTACATTAATTAGTATAGCTGGTAAAAAAAGATATATATCCCATAATTCATTAATGTTAATACATCAATTAAGTGGGTCAAAGTCTGGTAAATTCGAAGAACTTAAAGACCAATTTTATAATTTACAGGGATTAATGGATATTATTAAAAAAATTTATCTAGAAAATACTAAAATTCCAAAAGAACATTTAGAATCATTATTAAAACAAGATATTTGGTTAGATTCTACTAAATGTCTTCAATATGGTTTAGTAGATAAAATATTAAAATAAGAAATAATAACTATATAATGAAACATTTATATTAGGAAAAAAAAAGAATAATTATAATATTTTATGGTTCTAAAAGAATTTTTTAAAGAGAATTTTCATAATATTCATTCATATCTTCTTCATATCTATTAACATCATCGTTGTGTAAATTTTCATATTTTTCTTTTAATTTTTTAGGCAAGTTATTCCATCTTTTCCCAAGTTCTTTCATTATTTGTCCAAATTTTAAATCAGGACATTCTTTTTTTATAATAAGTCTCATTTCTATACAGAAATATATATAAGAAGTTTTTGCTCGTTTAGGTTTATTAGGATCTTTAAATTTTTTTAATTTCATTGGTTTGCCGATAAATTTTTGAATTAGGTCATCAACTTTATCAGATTCGCCTAATTCATTGGCAACCATTTCTATAATCTTACTATGAGATTCATACCATAGTTGATTAATGAATGCTGTATTGTTATAATAGTTATAATTTTCCATTTGTTTAATTTGTTTTTTTTGATATAAATATTTTATTTTATTTATATCAAATTAATATTAATACAGGCAATTTAATGAATATTTACATAATATTTATATATAAAAATATTAATAATTAGAATAAATACTAATTTAAAAACACTTATTTATACGTAATTTAATGCAATTTTATACAAATTAAGAAAAATATTAAAATACATTTTGAAAAAACATTTAAATCATCATATCTTGAAAAATTTATTTGTACCACTTCACTTGAAGTAGTTGAAATAGATGTGTCAAATGGTTGTATATCAGAAGTAGTTAATGCTGAAGTATTAAAACCAACGGAATTAGTTGATAATGGTAATGTTGTTAAATTAAAATTTGGTAGATTATTTTCATTCGTTATTTGTAAGGCAAATGTTGTAGATTTCATAGTATTTGGTAATATGTTTTTATCTTTATATATAAAAAATATAAATTATCAAATTATTTTTTATATATTAAATTAACATTATAAATTATTTTAGATTTTCTCTTAGATTTTCTCTTATATGGTGTTTATATCAATTAAAGTCAATGTTTTAATAAAAAACACCGTTTAATAAAAAACATTGTTTAATAAAAAAATAATTTATTACCAATAATATTCCAACAACCGCCTTTTAGGAGTCTATTTTTTTTTATTTTTTCATATACCCATTTTGGCAATCTTATTCTTGTAGGTTTTCCATTAATACCTTGTTGTAATGATTTTTTTTTTTTACACATTGTTTTTATTAAATTATTAAATTCTAATTTAGATAAATTTTGTTTTAATTCTTCAACTGTAACTACTTTAGTTCCGGGTAATTTATAATATGCTCTACAATATGGATATTCCTTTAAATTATTAACTCCTTTTCCACTACCACATATATCAAAACCACCTGGTCCAGTTCCTTTTTTACATAAATTAACCCATTTTTCATCATACCATCTTTTTAAATTATTCGTTTTTTTTATACGATTTTGTTTTTTATTTAATCTATCAATATAAGAATTATCGGATTTAATGTTACCAATGGCATCTGATTTTTTTCCTTTACAAACGCTTGTAGCATAACCATTTGCATAAGCTGATGGATAAACTTCAAATGTATGTTTAGCTGTACAATATCCTCGGGGACATAAATTTATTTCTCCTTTTTTAACTCTATTTTTAGCAATTAATAAACATTTATTATATTTATCTTTATTTAATACTTTTTTTTTAGTTTTAGTTTTCGTTTTAGTTTTCGTTTTCATTTTAGTTTTAGTTTTTTCACAATTTAATTTTCCATTTTTTACTAATTTTACTTTACATGAATATCCTTTTGCTCTAATAGTATTTTTTTTACAAAGATTTTTTTTACTTATACAGCTTCCTTTTTTCCCTACTTTAGGTCCTACATATGTATAATTATCCCAACATGGTCCGTTTATACCATTTTTGCCTTTTTCCGAACCCATTAAACATAATTCTGGATTTTTCATTATATAATATATATATTTTTATAAATTAGTTTTTAGATTATATTTAATCATTTTTATTTAAATTTATTTGTTATATAATATTTTGGAGTAATATCTATTCGAATGTGTAAATAAGGAACACTTGTACCATGAGTACTAACCCAAACTTTTTTATATATTTTCAACATTTTTTTAATACTATTAGAAACTTTTTTCCAAAATTTTATTTGTTGTAATTTAGTTGAATTATCTATAAAATGTTTTAATGTTGTAAATTTTTTATTTTGTCTTGGATATGGAATAATAAGTAATGATGTTTTTGATAAATTTAAAAATGATATAACATATTTATTTTTAGATTTTATAATATATTTTTGAAATAATTTATAATTTTGGTTCATTGTATCTAATAAATCACTTTCAATAAATTTTTCTTCATATTCTTCTTCACCATTTGATGATATAAATGATGTTTCATAAAAAAAAGATTTATTTATTTTTATTGGATATGTTAAAACTATACCTTTAGACCATTCTTTTAATTTATCTTTCCATTTCATTTATTATATTAAAATATTAAATTTATTATAATAAAATTTAAAAAATTAAGATAAAAACAATCGAATTTAAATATATAAAAATCATTTGGTTAATAGGAAACGGATTTACAGACTACTTCAAAAAAGGCTACAATAAATACATTTTATTTAATATAGATATTTTATAAATTTGATTTTGAAATAATTATTTATATAAATTTTAAATTATGAGCATACACAAACCAGTTCAACTTGGACTATGTTGCATGAATATAACACTTAGAGAAGATAAACCTTCCATTTATTCTTCGAGAAACATAATTCAAAGAATTATAAAAGAAAAAGGAATTAGTGAATTAAAACGTAGAATAACACTAAATTGTAAAGACTTAATTAAAATGATTCAATGGAATGAAGATAATGGAATAAAAGTTTTTCGTATAACAAGTAATTTATTTCCACATAAATCAAATCCTAATGTTGAAAATTATTCATTTGATTTTGCAAAAGATATATTAAAAGAAGCTGGAGACCTAGCTAAGAAATATAATCAAAGAATAACAATGCACCCAGGTCAGTATAATGTTGTTGGAACTCCTACTAAATCTTCATTTGAAAAAACAATTATGGATTTAAGTTACCAAGCTTCTGTTTTAGATTTAATGGGAATGGGAGCAGATTCAGTAATGGTTGTTCATGGAGGAGGAATTTATGGTGATAAAAAAACTACAAAACAAAGATGGTGTGAACAATTTAAAAAATTACCAGAAAATGTACAAAGAAGGCTTGTTTTAGAAAATTGTGAAAAATGTTTTTCGATACAAGATTGTTTAGATATTGGAAAAATAATTAATATTCCAGTAGTATTTGATACTCATCACTATTCATGTTATAAAATTTTACACCCAGATGAAAAAATTGAAAATGAAAGATATTATATACCTCAAATATTAGAATCTTGGGAAAGACGAAAAATTAAACCTAAATTTCATGTATCAGAGCAAGGTTCTGGAAGATGTGGGCATCATTCTGATTATATTGAAGTTTTACCAGAATATTTACTAGAAATTCCTATAAAATATAATATAAATATTGACATAATGATTGAAGCAAAAAAAAAAGAATTAGCAATATTTAGATTATATAAAAAATATCCTCAAACCAATTGTAAAAAACGAAAAATTATTTTTAAACGAAAACTAAAACGGAAACTAAAACTAAAACTAAAACGGAAACTAAACTAAAACGAAATCTAGATTTAATAATCCCATGAGTAATAGGAACTCTCATGGTTTGTATTTAATTCATATAAACTATATTAAATAAGTTAGTTTATGAATTAAAATTTGACTTTGTTTAAATAATTTTATTATAAATTAAAAATACTACTTATTATGCAATCCCCAACACAAGAACTTCTTGAAACTGAGCCTCTTAAATATCTAGAACTTATTAAAACTATGAATGAATTCGACGAAGTAAATGATACTACATATTATTCTTGGTATTCAAATCATGCTCAATCATTGAGCTATATTACAGGGACATTGGAATCTGAACATAATGAAAATTTTTATGGTTGTAAAATTCAAAATTTAGATGAAAATATATCTATTGAAATTTTAGACAATTTAGTTAGATTAGGAGCGGATTTGTATAAAACTAATTATTACCAAGAAGATATTTTAGAAAGTTTAAATAATAATATGTTGTTTAAACGATCAAACAACGAAAAATTTATTGAAAAAGTTATTGAATATTATAATAATAATAATAATGAATATTATAATAATTAATACACAAATTGTATTACAAATTAATCTTATGAATTTATGAATTCGCGAATATACTAAGTAATTTTAACCAAATTTTATTTTTTTTAAATTTTGTAATTGGTCATGTAATTGGTTATTTTCTTTAATAATAAATGTTATTTAGTAAATTAATTATTTAGTAAATTAATTATTTAATAAATTTATATCTAAACTTTCTAAACTTATTTTATTATCTAAAGCAAAATCTTGTAAAACTAATTGTTCACTTTCATTATCAATTATAGTTTCTATTATATTTGTTTTATCTAAGTTTGATACAGCATTTGGTAATATATTATCTTCTAATTTAATATTAGTTGTTTTAATTGTTTCTATATTACCATTTAATATAGTTTTATTTATAATATTTGTTTCTATTTTAGGTTGAATTTTTATACTATTGTCAATATTATCAGCATTTAATACTGTTTTTAGAGGAACTAAATTTAATTCTAGACCTTGGGATTTATTTAAAGTGTTTATTTTATCACTGATTTGACTTCCTCCATTATGAGAAAGCGACTGTGTTTGACTATCATCATCCGATAAAATGGTTTCAAATATAATTGGAGATAATGTCGATGTGTCCGAATTTTTTTCCATCGATTTATCTTCTACTTTATTTAGTTCTCTTACTTTATTTAGTTCTCTTACTTTATTTAGTTCTCTTACTTTATTTATTTTTCCTCTATTTTGGTGGTTTAATTTTGAATTTAGAATAACGTTTTTATGTTTAATATCACCGCCATTTAATGATGGTACACTATCACTAGAGCGATAACCTTTACCATTTTCGTAAATATAGCCTGGTTTATAGCCATTAAAAGTTTTAGACTCCATAAACTTTGAGCCAGGTACATCTTGGTAGTAACCTAAACCATATTTACCATTTTTGTAAATATAGCCTTCTTTATTATCATGATCTTCTTCATTTTCATTTAAAGCTCCTTCTAAAAAATGTGGTGCGATGGAAAATGGGTCAAAAGAACGTGAGTCATCATCTGATTCATCATCTGATGAAGCAAAAAGTTCTTGAGCAGCTTCTGCTTCTGCTTCTGAATCTTCACTTTCACTTTTACTTTCACTTTTGCTTTTACTTTTTCTTTGTCTTGGTCTTTTACGGGGTCGGCGGCGTTTTGTTTCCGATTGAATAGGTACTAATTGGATAACGGTATGTCTATCTTTATTTGATTTACATATTCTATAAAATGGATGTTGTGCAGTGGTTTTTGAAGGTCTTAATACTTTACATACATCATTATTTTTCATATTATAATATTTGGCAACTGGATCTGTTCCCAATATAGTTGGTAATTTATCAAAAGTAGTTAAATATAATTTGTTTTTTAAATTTGTTTTTTCTTTTTCATCAATAAGTATATGTTTGGGAACTAATTTATGATGAGTGATATTAAATTGTAGTTGAGATATATGAAAAATTTGTAGAATATCATGTTCTTCTTCAAATTTTAAATGACATTCCTCTATTTGATCGCCATAACATATTATAAATATTAAAGTATCTTGTAATAATAAATTTTTTGTAGATCTTAAAAAATTATATATTTTATTTAATTCACTTTTTGCAGATATAATATCTGCAACACAAGATAAATTTTTAATTGAATTTTTATTATCATTTATATATCGAATAAACTTAACTATCGTCTTATGTCCATAATCATCTTTTGTTTCTATATCAAATACTCCTGAAAAATTAGTAAAATGTTTAAAAATAATTTTAAAATCAGATGGTACAAAACCTTTTATATATTTTGAATTTAGACCTCTATCAGTAAGCATTTCAATTACTGTTTTTCTTGCAATATATAATTGTCTCTCAGCCATTATTAATATATAAATATATATAAAATTTAATAAATAATCTTAATAAACTCAATTTTAATAAATAAAAATATAAAATAGGGGATTTATAAAGTTAAACATTAACACTTAAATATTCATATTCATATATTGAATTATAAACTTTATTATTTTTTAATCCCACTATATATATATTATTTTGTAATTTAGAATTCATATATTTCCATACTTCTATTAAATTTTGACTTATTTTAATAGGGAAAATTTGTTTATTTTGAATTAAATATACAATATAATACAATGTATCTTTATTTTTAGCTATATTACAATCATTATTTTTAGGAATTACAAAATCATCATTATTATAGTATTTTTTAAAATTCGTATCGGAGTTTAGTTCAAGGTTTATGCCAGATTCTAGTTTATATATTGGAATTCTATATATATAAGATATTTTGTTATTTTGTATTAGTTTATTACATTCAATTAAATTATCACAAATACTTATTATAAATGTTGGAACACTATTTGATATTAATATGGAATAATTTAAATATAATTCCATATCAAGATAAGTTATTTCAGCAGACATTGTTATTGTTATAATAATATATTATTTTTTAAGTTGTGGTTTAACTATATCATCTACCAATCTTTGACCAACGGCAACTGATGCGTCATGTTCTAATATATCTTTATCTTTTACTTTTGTTGCCATATTTAACATAAATTTTAATCTTTCTATAGTGTTCTTTGTATTATTTCTTTCCAATATAATAAATATTCCAGAATATTTATTTAATATTTCCGGATTTTCTTTTTTAAAATTATCAATAATAATTTTTTTTTTATTGATAAAATCATCCAAGTTTAATATAGATTCTATATTTAATAATAATTTATTTAATTTATTTATACTCATATATAAATAAATTATATATTATAATCTTTAAATTAATACATAATTTAATTAAAAATTACTTTAATTAATTCCAATAATTGAATGAATGAATGATGCTTTAATAAAATTTAAATAATTCTTATTTTTATAATTAATTCTAAATTGTACAAAATAATTTAAATCTAATATAATAATATACTCATGATAAACAAATTTATACAAAAAGGCAGCGGTAGAACTATTAATATTCCAAAAACTCATGCTACAAATATTGTTCCTGGACCATCATTTAACGGAGCTGTAACTATAGGAGAGCCCTGTATTGGAGGTCACTGTTCTATGCCAGTTGAGCCAACTACCACAAATATGATAAATGTAAATTTAATTTCAGCTAATCCACCTCCAGGAGCTAATGTTCATTATATGGGAACAGACCGTTTAGGAAATGCATCACTTTATATGCCTGGTATAAACGATTATGTTGGTACTAAATTAAATCACGGACCTCATAATATTCAATGTGCTGGTGGTAATAAACAAAAAAAAAAATCTAAATCTAAATCTAAATCTAAATTTAATTCTTATTTTTACATTGTAAATCCAGAAACTGGTAGAAAAGTAAGTATTAATGGAAAAACAGGACAAAAAGTATTAAAAAAATACCTTAAAATATTAAAATAAAATTTTAAAATAAAATTTAATAAATAAAATATTAAAATAAAATATTAAAATAAAATATTATGTTAATTATATGTATAATTTTATAATTGACCCAATATCATTAAATAAAGTAAATATTTTTACAAAAAAAGGAAAGAAAATTATTAATAATTATAAAAAAATATATTTTAAAAATAATAATAATCTTTCATTAAAAAAAAAAAAATTTTGTAGATGTGTATTGCATGTTGCGAAAAAAAATACAGAAAAATGTAATCGAAATAAAGTATGGAATAATAAATGTTACAACCCATATAAGGTTTGTGCAAAAAGTGTTAAAACAACTACCGGTGGTAAATCTTGTTTTTATGATTTTACTTCCCAAGATATACCAGACGAAGAAATTTTAGGATATTATTATCTTAATAGTAATAATTTTGATAAATGGAGAATAAAAAATAATATAGAATCTAATTCAATAAAAGAACTGCGTCAGCAATTAAACAAATGGTATAATTTATACAAATTGCGAGTTTAAATTTATGATTATAAAGATAAAAAACTACTAATTAACATAACTAATGTATAATTTTTTAATTATAATATTTATTATTTTTTTTATTTATAAATTATTAAATTTGTATATTTATTGTAGAAAAATACAAAAAATAAAGGTAAATATGAAAATAAATTTATTTCTTGATGAATATGGTAAATTTTTTAAAGCTACAATTATTAGAATAAATAAAAATTATTTAATCCCATTTAGGACTTTTGATTTAAAAATTGAAAATTATAAAAAATTAAATATTATAAAAATTCATGAAAATATTAATTTAGAAAATATTTATTATGAATAATAAATATAAAAAGAAAATTGGAGTTATAACTATAAGTGGTAAAATATCCATTTATAATAATAATAAATAACAAATTTTAAGTTTGACTACACGTATTAACTATAGAATGAAGTGAAATAAGTAATTAAATATGCGTTATAAATAACGTGTATTTATATTTATAAAAAGTATATGTCTAAAATAATTGATGCTAAACTTATTGATGCTAAACTTATTGATGCTAAACTTATTGATGTTATAATTGAAATACCTTATAATACATATGTTAAATATGAAATTGATGAAAAAAGTAATAAAATGCGATGTGATCGAATTTTACAATATAATATTACCACTTCAAATGAAATAAATAAACAAACAGGTGAAATAGTACATCATCGAGCTATTAATCCAAAATTTACATATCCGGGTAATTATGGATATATTCCAAATACTCTGGCCGGAGATGGTGACCCACTTGATATTTTACTTATAAGTGATTATAAACTTGATCCAGATGTTATAATAGAAACTAAAATTATAGGTGTTTTAATAATGGATGATGAAAAAGGTAGAGATGATAAAATTATTGTTGTTCCATCGTCAAATGTAGATCAGCACTATAATAAAATAAATGAAATAAATGATTTACCAGCATTTAAAATTAATAATATAACACAATTTTTTAAACATTATAAGGATGAAGATAAAAACAGATGGAGTAAGGTAATTGGATTTGGAGATAGTAAAAAAGCATGTGAAATATTAGAAAAGGCTCAATTAGCTGTAATACATTCACAATTACCAATGTATAAATTATCTTAATTTATTTGAATTTGAATTTTAATTTGTGTTTTTTGTTAATTTGTAATTATCAATATTCCATTTGAGTTTTTTTGATAATAAATTCATATTCCTAGGACCCATATTATCACTTTCCGAAACATCTGCTATTACTAAGTTTGGAAAAATTACTTTAGCATTTAAATTATGTTTATGTATTAATTTCCAAAGTAAATAATCTGTTGTGTATTTATAATTAATAGGATTACAAGATAATTCATTATTAATTAATTTTAAAATTTTTTTATTTAAAATTATACAAAACGTTCCATATATTGGGTATTTTTTTACTACATTATAATAAGAATCTGTAAATTTAATATTTTCCCACCTGTGTTGAGTAGCGCCTACATAAACAATATCGCAATTATTTATTATTGTTAGATGGTTTTTAATTAATTTATTAAATTCTTTGTGAAAATAAATATCATCTTCTAATAATAATATTTTTTGATTATCTTTAAAATTTTTATCATTTATATATTTTGTCGTAATTTTTCTATAAGTTAATAAATGTCCAACTGCGCCATTTGAATTAATATTTCCTTGATTTTTATTTATATTATTATATATTTTTTTATTTTCGGATGTATATCCATCAACAGCTTTAAATATTTGATAATCATGTATCCCTTGATTTTTTAATTTAAATTTCATATATTTAAGTCGGTCTTTTCTTCTTTCTAGATTAATTACTAGTATATCATATATTTTTAAATTTTTTTTAAAAAAATTATCCATACTATCATGAATAATCATATTATCGTTTATGTTTTTATTAATAACTATATCATCGTTTATGTTTTTATTAATAACTATATTATCGTTTATGTTTTTATTAATAACTATATCTTCATTAATGCTTTTACTAATGACTATATCTTCATATTCGCATAATTTATATTTTCTAGGACACCGAATTCTATCCGCATACCTTTCCCAAATTAATTTTCGTATTTTACAATTTTTTATTAATAATAATTCCCTTTTATTTGATTTATTATTATTTTCTGGATTTACACATCCTATATTATGAATTATTGCATATGCTTTTCGTCTTTTAAAACCATTACAATATATATATAAATAATCTATTCCCCAACCTATTAATTCAGAATGCAAATATTTCATTAAATTATTTAAAGATTGTTTATTAAACAATGGCGAATTAACTTCTACAAAGTTTGTATATGTTAAAATTATATTTTTTTTTTGTTTAGTTATTTTATGACTAATTTTACTACCTTCTTTAAATGACGGACCACATATAGATAAGTTATATTTTTTGGATATAGAAAACATGTCATTTATATCATTGTATTTAAATATTATATCATCATCTAGTATGAAAAAATAGTCATAATAATCAATTATATATTTATATCTATCGTAAAAATATCTAAAATTTTGAAATTTACTACCTTTTCTCATTTCTATAAATGTTACCCTACTTTTGTATTTATTAAAAATTGTTTCATTGTTTCCATAATAAATTACATAAATATCATATTCCATTAACTCATTCACATATAAAATATCAAAATTGGTATTGTCGCCCGCCGAAATAAAAACCATATTTTTTTTTTTTAACTTTTTATTAAATGATTTTGCCATTTTAAATGATCTATTTTTTGTTCTTTAAATAATTTTTAGAAATATGTAACAAAAAATGTCTTAAAGGATATGAAATGCCACTAAAAGGTTGTTGGGACTTACATGGTGGATATACCCACTGTAATATATATTGGAACACATAAATGTAAAAATGGATATATTTAAATAGCCGGATAACCCACAATCACAAGATTAAGAATCTTGCGCTTATTATTAAAATTTTATAAATATATTAAAATATTATAAAATATTATAAAATATTATAAAAATATATGAATACATACTCATTTTTAAATAATTATAGAGAATACATAAAATCTAATAATAAAAAAAAAAATTATATTGTATTTGACAAGAAAAATTATAGTGCAAATTTACATAATTATTCTTTAAAATCAAAATGTAATGATAAAAATAACTATTTATATGGATATTTTAATAAAGATAATAATATAACTTCAATTAAAGTTCAAAATCATTATAAAAACTCATTTATTAAAGAAGAAGAAAAAGACAAAAATTGTACAAATAAAACAAATTCTTGTAATAAAATTTTAAATGATAATGATAATAATAATGATATAGAATTAAAAAACAAAAATATACCAAAATATTATATTTATAAAGTTACAAAATCTTAAAAAAAATAACTTATAACTAACTTATTTTAATAAATATAACATTTTAACTATAATTTGATTATTAGATTATTATTTTGCTTACAACACATAAGCAATCGATATTATAACCATTTTCTTACCACCCTGTAGTTGGTACATTTTAGCACAGATTATGGTATGTTGTCATAAGTTCATCTTTAGTTTTTTTTACACCCTTCTTGTCGTCTAGTGTGACATGATAAATTGCGTTGGCGTGACCTAATGAAACCAATAATTGTTCGTAGTGTTTATGTTTCGGATTTATATTTATAGGTTGTTCATCAACATTATAGGTTGTTCATCAACATTTATAGGTTGTTCATCAACATTTATAGGTTGTTCATCAACATTTATAGGTTGTACCTGGTGGACGCATTGCAGATTTATTGATTGTCTTGTTTCTTGTTGTTTAGTTTCTTGTTGTTTAGTTTCTTGTTGTTTAGTTTCTTGTTGTTTAGTTTCTTGTTGTTTAGTTTCTTGTTGTTTAGTTCCAGTTTCTAATTGTAGAGTTTCTAATTGTTGAGTTTCTAATTGTAGAGTTTCTGATTGTAGAGTTTCTAATTGTAGAGTTTGTTTATTAGTTTCTAATTGTAGAATTTCTGGTTGTTGAGTTTGTTTATCAATGTTTATATCAATTAAAT
>Ga0209425_10000504_pt1 | contig 47697 bp, 44 predicted proteins | sample COG_05_FD_184749 | JGI IMG/M metagenome (GOLD analysis project Ga0209425, IMG submission 184749) | Pelagic Microbial community sample from North Sea - COGITO 998_met_05 (SPAdes) (version 2) | ecosystem: Environmental > Aquatic > Marine > Neritic zone/Coastal water | place: Helgoland, sampling...
TATACTAGACTGATCTATAAAAAATTTATTATCTATTTTTTCAATTCCTAGAAAAACTTCTTTTTTATCTGAGATTCTTAAAATATTTTTTGAAAAATTGAATGATAATGAAAAAATTATTAAAATTAAAAATATCTTAGTTGAAAATTTATTATTGATATAAGATTTTAAAGAAATTAGGAAAAAAAAAGTTAAAAAATATGGTATTGCAAATCTATAGACTGGTGAGAATTGTAACCAAAAAACAAAGCTTAAAAAAATAAATATATAGAAAAAAATTTTATATTTGAAAACTAACTTTATTTTATTTTTTTCTTTATGTGGCAATACTATTAATAATATAATTGGAATCAGCATAGTAGAGATGTGTTCTAAGATCTCAGGGTAATTTCGATCAAACCAGAAAGGTAACCAATTAAAATTAGTCAAATAATCTTTTTTTGACATTACATCTGAGGAGGATGAATAACTTTTATTGGTTAATTCAAGATTTTCTCTTAGCAAAAGAAAGTCATAATTAAACCAATTAAGTTCTAAACAAGTAAACTTTGAGGGAAAAAATAAACATCCCGTATAAACAAATTGTTGAATAAAAAAAACAAGCCCCAATATAAAAATAAATATAAATTTTAATTTGAATATTTCTTTTTTAAGTATATTTATATTTAAACAAAAAAGACAAAGAGGTAATAAAAAAATTGGAATTGTACTAAATTTTATTAATATCCCAAAAATAGCAAAGCTAAAACAATTGAAAAAATAAAAACTTTTTTTCTCACTAATTTCAGTTTCCGAATATTTTAAAAAGTAAAATATTGTCAAAATAGAAAATATAACAGCAGGTATATCATTTCCATACTCAGACATTCTTGTAAATTTTAGAATAAAATAAAAAAGACAAATTATTAAAAAATAAGTACTTGGAATTTTTTTGGGTGATACAAAAATTTTTTTTAAACTAAAAGTGATGAATATAAAATATATTAAAAAAACTGGTAGTGTTAGAAAATTGAAATTATTATTTGGAAATGCAAATATTGAAATTGTATTTAGCCAAATTGAATTATGACTAAACGCTATATTGGAATTTGCTAGACCAAAAATAATTTTATTTTCAATCATGGATATAACATATGGTAAATGATAATATCCAAAATCTTCATGGTATTTTTGACTTATTAAGATTGGCACTAAAATTAAGAATAATAAGAAATATAAATAATTTTTTTTAAGAAGTTTTAAACAGTTAATATTAAAGTCTTTAACAAATAAAAACAGACCTAATAATAAAATCACCAAGCCAACATAAAAATTAATTTTTATAAAAAAATGAGTAATGGTAATTAAAAAGGTAATAACAATAAATCCAAAAAAAATATTTACAAAAAAATTACTTTGAATCCGATTGATTAAAAATTGACCATAACCTGCTAAAGATAAAAGGATTGTACTTGAGGCTATTAAAAAAAATATTATTTCTAAAATTATCATTATTTTTATTGCTAAAGTTATAGACTATACTTACATTTTTTATTTTTTTATCTATTAATCTTGTGTGTATATTAAATTAAAATTATTATTCTTATTATGAATGTTTTCTTTATAAAAATTTAAATATAGTTCGTGACATATATATATATATTCAAAATATAATTAATTTTTAATTAATTTTCCTTTTTTAAGAGTGTAAATTACATCACATTTACTTAAATTCTTTAGATTATGTGAAATTATAATTATTGTTTTTTTTAATTTCAATTTACAAATATTTTCCATAATTATTTTTTCATTTTCTTCATCGAGTGCATTTGTAGCCTCATCAAAAATAATTATTTGTTTATCCAAATAATAAGCTCTTGCAATTGCAATTCTTTGCTTTTGACCTGAAGACAATTTTTTAAAAGTTAAGCCTATATCGGTATCTATTCCATTTGGCAATTCGTCTATCATTTTTTCTAATCTTGCAAACTTCACGGAATCTCTTATTTTTTCTAATGATATTCCTGTATCATTTCCAAAAATTATATTCTCTTTAATACTACCATTTAATAAAAATGTATCTTGTGAAGTGATATTAAAAAGATTTTGATAATTTCTAAGATCTTGAAGACCTTCCATCTTTTTACCATCTAACAACAAACTTCCATTATCAGGTTTAATCAATCTTGTAATAATATTTACAAAGGTAGATTTTCCTGAGCCACTTTCACCACTAATTCCTATTAAATTAAATTTGTTAATTGAAAAATTTAAGTTATCTAAAATTCTATTATTGTTTGAGAAAGAAAAAGAAATATTTTGAAGTTTAATTTCTTTATTAAATACAGTTTTATTGTAAGATGTCTTATTATTCTTGTAATTTGTATCATCGTTAAAAATATTTTTATTTTCTAAATTATAATATTCATTTATTAATGGTAGAGAAGGTTTTCCAAATTTAATTTGCTGATAAGAAACAAAGATTTTATTTATTGATGGCACAAGTCTATAGGATGCAGCTAAATAAAAGCTTAAGGTTATTATGATACTGTCACTCCCTTTTCCCACATAGTGCATGGATAGAATTATCGATATAAAAACTAAAATAATAAATTGCTCTAAAAGTACTTTAGGTATTGTTACGACCATAGCATTTCCAGCATCTATTTTTTCTAGAGAATTTAATGATGTATTAAAATTATCTAAAATTTTTTTTATTTTTCCATAAATTAATATTTCTTTAATGCCATTAACCAAACTAAAATTTAAATTAAAAATATTCTCATTATTAAAAATTCTTGTTTTAGACCAATCTTTAATGGACTTATTGATCCTTTTGAGAATTAAAGCTGCAACAATTATTATTGGAATAATTAATATTAGTTCATTTATAAATCCTGAAGCAATTATTAATAAAATTATTGTAAATGAAATCAAAAACTCTGTAATGATATTTATAATTGGCCTTATAATATTTGCAGCATAATTATTAACTTCTGAAAAAGTCACGTTAAATATCTTTGACATGCCTTTTTGAACAAAAAAAAGATAGTCTTGGTGAAGTATTTTTTTTAATATATCTTTATATAATTTGGATCTTATCGAATAAATAAATTTGTAACTTAATTTATTTGTATAAATAATGGTTAAATTTTTAATAAGAAAAATTAAGAATAAGAGTAAACAAAAAATAGATATTATATTTTGTTTTAAAGATATTTCTTTTAGATTTATATATTTTGACAAAAACTCAATATTGGATATTGAATCAGGTTTTAATAAATATGTTACAAAAGGGATTACTGCAGCAATTCCTATCAGTTCCAATAGGGCTTGAATGATTGAAAAGAGAATAATTATTGAAAAAAAAATTTTTTCTTTTTTATCTAAAAGATTCCAAAAGGTTATAAAAATTTTCATTATTTTTATTTTAAACTCGAAATTTTTTTTAAAAAATTTTTTAAACTTTTATCTTTAAGTTTATTAATACCAAACATTAATCGATTTAGATTGTGTTCTATCTTGTCTAAATTAATTTTTTTTTCATTTAAATAATAAATCATTTTATTTTTAGTTTTATTTTTTTTATTATCAGAATAGAGAATTTCATTTAATTTTTCTCCTTTTTTTAAACCACTGATTTTTATTGAAGGTTTATAATCTGGCAAGATTTTTTTTTTTAAATTAATTAATTTTAAAACTAAATTATAAATAAAGATTGGTTTACCCATTTCAAGGAAAAAAACTTTATTACGAATTTTTAAATCAAAGGTCTTTAAGACCAAGTAGCACGCTTGATTTATAGACATAAAATATCTAGATGCTTTTTTATGAGTAATTGTTATTGGTAGATTGTTATTAATCTGGTTTAAAAAGTTAGGTATTGCTGAACCAGAGCTTCCTATTACATTTCCAAATCTAACAATATTTACAATTTTCTTTTGATTTTTTGCAGATAAATATCTTGTAACATTTTCAGCAGCTCTTTTTGAATAACCTAAAACACTAGCTGGTTCTACAGCTTTATCAGTTGAAATTAATAAAAAATCTGCATTATAATCAAGAGAAGCTTTACACAAATTGAAGGTACCGATTGTATTATTTTGAATCGCTTGTTGTAAGTTGTTTTCTAAAATATTTACATGTTTGTATGCAGCACAGTGAATAACAGTATCCACTTTATGATTTTTAAAAAAATTTACCAAAAAATCATAATTGGTAACATCACCTAAAATCATATCGATTCTTCTATTTTTATCACTTAAGTCTCTGATCTTATAAATCCCATATTCATTATTATCTAAACAAAAAACTTTTCTACATTTCTGTCTAACTAACTGTCTACAAATTTCACTTCCAATTGAACCAGCTCCACCTGTCACTAGCACTTTTTTGTTATTAAAGTAGTTTATTCTATCAAATTTTAAATTTTCTAAATTAATAGATTGTTCTAAATTTAAAAACCTTAAATCATTTAAACTTAAAATGCTTGATGTTAAAAATTTTTTACTTGGGATTACTCTTACATCAAAATTATCTTTTTTTAAATTATTAAGTATTATCTTTTCTTTTTGTTCTTTTATTGAGGGTATAGAAAAAATTATCTTATTGATAATATAAAAGTTTTTAATTTTTTTAAAATAATTATAAGAAATTATTTTTACATTATTAAAAGAACTATTATTTAAGTTAATATCATCGTCTATAAAAAATAAAATATTTTCTTTATTCTTTACAAATTCCTTATAAATTTGTTTTCCAGCATTTCCAGCCCCATAAATAACTATACCTTCATTATTAGCTTCTATTCGATTTTTTTTTTCTTTTTGAAATCTAAATATTTTTTTATTTAATCTCTTTTTAATCTTTTTTTGTAAAAAAACTTCGAGTGCTGAATTAAATTTATTCTTATAATTTATCTTATTTAACCAATTAACATCTGCAATAGATGAAAAAGTTTCATCAAAAAAATTTTTTTTATAAATTATTTTTTTTTTTGGAAATTTTGTGTAATCTAAAATTGATTTAATTGAAATACCTAAGCCTGATCCAAGATCTAAATGATCTGGTAGATTTATTTTCGTATCAAGTATTGATTTATAAATTTTACAAACATCTGTTACATGAATAAAATCTCTTATTCCATCACCATTATTGAATAAAGTAAAATTTTTTTTAAATAAATGACAATTAACTATTTTTTGTATGATAGAGAAATTGTCATCGCCACCGTATAAATTAAAAAGCCTAATTACATGACATTGAACCTTTTTTGCATTCGCAGTGTTCAAAAAAAGCTTTTCATTACTTAACTTTAATGATGCATACAGTTTTCTATTAAAAGGATCTTTTGAAAACTCCGTGTTTTCCATTGAGTCATAAACAGATGATGAACTAGTATAAAGTATTTTATTAACTAATTTATAATTTAATCTTTTGAGAAGAAAGGCTGATAAGGTAATCGATTCATTAACAAAAGTATCTATATTACTTATAGAAATTTCATTTAATTTTGAAACTGGATAAAAATTATTAAAGATAATATTATATTTCTTTTTTTCATTAAATAATTTTTCAACATCTTTTTTTTCTTTTAATGATATTGAAATTGAATTGGGTAATATCTTTTTTAAATTTTTTGATAAATTACTTCTTTTACCAATAATGTAGTTATTTATCATTTTAGCGTTTTAAAAAAATTAAAATTAAATAATAAACTAATAGAGCAAAAAAAATCAAAATATACATATTTTTGAAATAAATAATTCCAACCAATGATATTATGGAGAAAGAAGATGTTATTAAATTAGTTAAATATAAAGAATTTTTCTTTCCAGTAAGTATATGATGTAAGTGATTAAGATCACCATGAAATATGTTTTTTCCTTTAATTAATCTTAAAATAGATAATCTAATTAATTCAAAGGCTGGTAAAATCATCATTAAAAAAATTTCATCAGCAAATTTTATATTATTATAGACATTATGCTCGACAACAATAAAATACGATAAAATACATGCAATACAGTAAGCACCCGAGTCACCAAGAAATATTTTATTTTTAAAATTTAAAAGCAAAATTGAGAAAAGAGAAATAATTATAAATAAATAAATATAAATAAATATAGAGGTTATTACCAATAAATAAATTGTTAAAATAATATAAAAAAGAGTTAATTGTAAATTAATACCATCCATCATATTACAAGCATGAATAAAAGCAACAAAGCTAAATATAGTAAATATCATTTTTAGATTATTTAAAAAAATTTTATTTTTATAAAAAGAAATTTCAAAAGATGAAATCACTAAATCATTATTTAATGTTATGGTGATTAAAAATATCGTTAAAGCTAATACAATTCTTAGATACGCAGACATTTTAAATTTATCATCATACAAACCTAAAAAGAAGAAAGTGCTTACAAGAAAGAATAATGAAAATAGCTGTCTTTTATTAAAATCTTCAAAAATATTAAGAAATAATAATTCCAGCATGAGAAAAAATAAAAAATTAATAAAAAATATTACTCCTCCTATAGGAGGTATTTTAATACTATGTTTTTTTAATTTTCCATCTGGTTCATCATAAATGTTAATGAATTTACCTAGTCTTTGTATATTTAGATGTAATATTAAATTTAAAATTATAAAACTTGAAATTAATATTGTTAAATTCATTTAACTCCTGACATTAAATCTATAGAAATATAAATACAGACCAATAGAGTAAAAACACAACATTAAATTCTTATTATTGAAAAAATTTCCACTAGGAACCAAGGGTATAAAAATATTTATTAAAACTAGAGTCATTAAAATTACTGAAGTATTACTTTTGTTATTAAATTTAAGCAAATTTATAAAATTTTTAATAACATAAAGTGCAGCAAACAAATAAAATATTAATCCAACAATACCTAGTTCAACAATTATCTGTAATAAAAGATGATGGGGATGAGTACTACACATTCCAAACTCTGAATCGTAATTTACTCCTCTGCAATAATCTCTAAAACCTTTTGGTCCATGACCAAATATTGGTTTTTGTTTTATTAAATGTGTTGCTAGCCGATAATGGTTAGTGTGTTGATAGCTAAAAATAATAATTTTTTTTTTATTTTCTAAAATAGGATCATTATTTATTTTATTATATTTAATTGTTTCATTATAAGTTTTAACAAAAATTCTATTTAGAGGATCATAAGTACCTTTAAAAATAAATGAGTTAATTATTACTAGCGAAATAAATATTATTAAACTTTTAAAAATAAGTTTTCTAATTTCTTTTGAAAAAATTATTATAAAAAGTACAGATAGTAAAAGTATTACAAAGGCTCTTCTCTCACCTGATAAAAGAATAATAAAAAAATAAAAGCCAAAAAAGATATCTTTGAATAACAATTCTTTTTTATCTAAAGAAAATATTAAAATTATTGGAAAAAATAAAATTAAAAAACTCCCTAAAATTAATTCATCTCCAAAAAAACTTGAAACCCTATTATTTATTGTCTCATAACCCAATATATTTTTGCCTAAAAAAAACTGAATTAAACTATCTATAAATATAATAATAAAAAACAAATACAAAAATTTAGTAACTTTTTGATGTTCCTTGTAACATTTTTCAAGAATATAAATTATTGAAATTACCAAGAAAACATGTCTAAAAAAAAAAATTGAAGAACTTTTATCAACATTAACATTATTTAAAATAGAGTTAATTGCTATATAAATCGAAAAAATTAATAAAAAAATAATTTCTTTATTTTTTATTAAATAAAACTTCTTTTCTTTAAGAGTCTTATAAATTCCATAAAAAGTAAAAAAAAATAACACTATTTCGGCAATAGCAATACCCAAGGTAAGTAATATTGGTAGAAGAATAACAGTACTCAAAAATAAGAATTGTATATTTGTAAGATTTTTAAATTTTTCCATATAATTTTATAAATATTGTTAATTTTATTAATCTTTAAATTATATAAAAAAAATAGGCAATTAAATGTCTTATATTTTTAATAATCTCAAGGTGTTGAAAAATACAAAAAAAAATATATAAGAAATGTTCTATTTAAATAAAACACACTTTCAATTGAAAAAAAAAATTTTAATTATGGGTCTGCCGGGTTCAGGTAAAACTTACTTGGCGAAAAGGTTTTCAAAAAAAGTAAATGCTGAATGGTTGAATGCTGATAAAATTAGAGGCAAATATAATGATTGGGATTTTTCTAAAAAGGGAATAATTAGACAAGTTGAAAGAATGAAAAATTTAGCACAACAATCACAAAAAAATATTGTTGTTGCTGATTTTGTATGCCCTTTAAAAGAACAAATAAATATTTTTAAACCTAGTATAATTGTATGGATGGATACAATTAAAAAAGGTCGTTTTAGTTCAATGAATAAATTATTTAAACCCCCAAAAAATTACGATCTTAGATTCAAAGAAAAAAACGTAGAAGTTAATTTAATAAAATTACATGATAAATTAAAAACTTATAATTGGGACAATAAAAAACCTACAGTACAAATGTTGGGTAGATGGCAGCCATGGCATGAGGGGCATAGAAAATTATTTGAAAAATCAATTGTCAAAACTGGGCAAGTAAATATTTTAGTAAGAGATGTATATGGTTTAGGAGATAATCCATTTTCCTTTATTCAAGTTAAAAAAAATATTGATAAAGATTTAAAAGATTTTAAGTTTAGATATAAAATTTCAAAAGTACCAAACATAACTAATATTGTTTATGGAAGGACTGTTGGTTACAAAATCCAAAAAATAAATTTAGGAAAAAAAATTGAAAAAATTTCTGCAACTAAAATCAGACGAAAACTTCGAAAATTAAAAAAATTATGAAATTTGTTGTAATTGATCTAGAATACTTTTCTTTATCAAATGCAAAATCTAGCTACAAAAATCTAAAAAAATTTCAAAAAGTTTTATACCCAGAAATTTTTCAACTTGGATGTATTCAATTCAATACGGAGTCAAAAAAAAAAATAAAAACAAATCTTTATTTTAAAACAGAGCAAAAAATTCCAAAAAGACTCATTAAATTAACAAAGATTACTCAAAAATTTTTAAATAAAAATGGTGACATTTTTTCAAAAAGAATAAAAAAAATTATACCTATTTTAAAAAAAAATAATGTTTTTTTAAGTAATGGTGATGATCTCAAAATAATAAAAATGAACTATAAAAAATTTATCAATAAAAAAATTGGTATCAATATAAAATTTATTAATCTAAGAAAAATTTTAGGTAATACTGACACTGAATTTTATTTTAAAAAAACTGAAAAAAATAAAAGAGCTCATAACGCGATAGAAGACTGTGAAATTCTTATAAAAGTTTTTAAAAAATATTTAAAAGATAAAAATAGAAAAGAAATAAAAAAGATTATTAAAAGAAATATAGAATTTATAAAATTTTGATAAAATGTAGAAAAGAATTACTTATATATTTTTGATATTTTTATATTTCTTCTACCAAGTTTCACAGAATCATTACAAGAATTGACTGCAACCTTTTTATTTTTTTCACTAGATATATATAGTGAATTCAATAATTGAATTGTTTTTATACAATCACTTTTTTTTAAAGGATATTTTTTTTTATTAGTAAAATCTAAATAAACATCGTTATATACTTTGTAATGCCCTAACCCATATGCATCACTAATTTTTTCACTAAATTTTTTACATAATTTTGGGTCTGGTGTAAATTCCAACAATTTATTTGCGGCTAATCCCCCAATTTTAGCAACTCCTTTTGACCCTATTAAGGATATCGTTGCCTCAAAATCTTTTGGACGTGCTGCGGTGGTAATTTCAAAAGAACCAACACCACCAGATATCAAATCAAATATACCAATTGCTGTGTCTTCAACCTCAATTTTAGCTCCATAAGTTTTCATTTTACATAAAATATTTTTTAAATCCCCAGCTAAATATCTTAACAAATCAAGGTAATGTACTCCTTGCTGTGTTGCTGCTCCACCGTCATGTGAAAAAGTGCCTCTCCATTCTGCTAAATTATAATATCTTTGTGTTCTGCACCATCTAAGTATCAAATTAGCAATTTTTATCTTTCCGAGCTTTCCTTTATTAATTTCTTCTTTTAATTTCATCACACACTTATTGTTTCTGTTTTGATATATAGGATAAATTTTTCTTTTTAATTTCTCAGCAATTTTAAAGATTTTTTTTAAATTTGATGTTTTCAAAGTTGTTGGTTTTTCAATTATTAAATGTTTTCGAAATTTATTTAAAATCTTCAAAGCATGCTCATAATGCATACCTGACGGACTCATTATTGCAACAATATCAATCTCTGGATGTGCTCTAAGCATCAAATCATAATGTGAGTAACATTTAATTCTATGTTTTTTTGAAAAATTATCTCTCTTAGTAAAATTTAAATCACAAGCTGCAACAATTTTTATTTTTTTATTTTTTAAAATAGCTTTAACATGGTGTCCAGCAATTCTGCCTAGACCTAAAATACCAATTTTAATCATTATAAATTAAAGTACTTTCATTAGATTATTAAAAAAAAATTTCATTTGTTCTTTGCTTCCTAGTGTAATTCTTATGCTTTGGTCTGTTTTAACTAAACTTCCTAAATAATTCGATTTAACTAAAATTTTATTCTTTTTTAATTTAAAAAAAATATTTTTTATTTTTCGTTTATTAAAATATAAATGGAAAAAATTTGCATTGGTCATTTTACACTTTAATTCATTTTTTTTACAAAATTCAACGACGAATTTTTTAGACTTTTTTATTTGTTGTAGGTATTTTTTCTCTCCATCATATAAAAAATTGGCTATTTTAATTGATAAATAACTTGTATCATGAGGTGGTCTAATTGAATTAAATATTCGAATATTTTTTTTTGATCCTATTACATATCCTACTCTTAAGCCTGCCAATCCAATTGATTTTGAAAAAGATCTTAAAATTAAAATATTGTTTATTTTATTTTTAATTTCTTTTAAAAATGACTTTTGAGATGAATAATCTACATATACCTCATCTAAAATAAGCAAGATTTTTTTTTCTATACATATATTAAGAATTTTATTTAATGTGTCTGTCTTAATATTTTCACCGGATGGATTGTTTGGATTTGCCAAATAAACAAACTGTATATCATTGTAATTCTTTTTATTACTAAATTCATTTAAATTTTTCTCATCAATTTTTTTTACTTTATATCTAAAGATATCGGCATAAACATCAACCATTCCATAAGTAGGATCAATTGATAATATTTTTTTATTATTACGATCAGTAAAAAGTTCAAAAATATATCTTATTGCTATGTCTGCTCCAGGGGTAATTGTTACATCATAATTTTTTTTTTTGTGTAATTTATTTTTTAAATATATTTTTCTTAAAAGATCTTTTTTGTAGGAAGGATAAGCTTGTAGAAAATAGTCATTGACTATTTTACTTACTTTTAATAAATCTTTTTTTTCATAAGGGATTACTCTTTCATTTCTGTCAAGTCTCAAAAATTTAGAACGATCAAAATTATAATCATCATCTCTTTTCATGTTGATTAGATTTTTATTAAATTTCATTTATTTTTAAGTATTATTTACCATATAATTTATAAAAAACTAAATACTTTACAGTTTTAATGAATTATGTAACTACCTTAACAAAATTATATGAATAAAAAAATTACAAATAGTCTTATACAAAATGTAAAAAAGTTAAAAAATAAATATAAAATTTTTGGACTAAAAACTGAATTTGAAGCTGAAGGGTCAACGATTGAAGAAGCTATATTTATACAAAAAATTTGTAATAAATTTAATCTCAACCATAAAATAAAAATTGGTGGTGCTGAAGCTAAAAATGACTATATCCAATCTATCAGGATTGGATCTCAATATGTTGTTGCCCCTATGGTAGAAACTGGTTTTGCAGCTTTAAAATTTATAAATATGACTAATGAAATTAAAAATCCAAAATCTTTAAACTTAGAAATAAACATTGAAACAATAAATTCAGTAAAAGAAATAGATAAAATTTTAAAAATATCAAAAAGTAAGGTAACAGGATATACAATTGGCAGAACAGATCTGGCAAACAGCTTTTTTAATAAAAAAATTAAACCTAATTCAAAAAAAATATTTAGTTTAATAAATTATCTTATAAAAAAAATTAAAAAATCTAGTAAAAAAAACAAAATAACTATTGGTGGTTCAGTTGATAAAAAAACTTTTGAGATTTTAAATCAAAATAAAAGCCTGTTAAAAAAAATCAATAAAATTGAAACGAGAAAAGTTATATTCAATATCAATGATTTTTCTAAAAATTTATCAGCACTAGAGGATGCACTTGAATTTGAAAAAATATTTAATACTTATATGTTTTTAAAAACTGAAAATCCAAGATTTAAAAAAAGAATTGTACAATTAAATAAAAGAACATGAAAATTGCAGCGATTTTAACTGGCAAAGGCTCAAGCCAGTTAAAAAACAAAAATCTAATCAAAATTTTAGGTAAACCACTAATGCATTATTCTTGCTTTGAAGCAAAAAAATGTAAAGAAATAAATAGATATTACGTTTCTAGTGAAGATAATAAAATTCTAAATTATGCTTTTAAATTAGGATATAAAAAAATAAAAAGACCTAGGAATTTATCTAAAAAAAATACACTTCATATAGATGTAATAAATCATGCTTTAAATTTTATTAATGATGATGGTTATTATCCAGATATTTTAATAATTTTATTAGCAAATGCACCAATGATTAAAAGTTCTTGGATTAAAAAAAGTATAGATATACTGAAAAAAAACAAAAATTTTTCCTCAGTTATTCCCTCTTATGCTTATAATGATCATAATCCTTATAGGGCAAAAATTAAAAAGGGAAAATTTTTAAAGTCTTTCATAAATTCTAAAAAAAAAATTTCTTCAAATAGACAATATTTACCTGTAAGTTATTTTTTAAGTCATAATTTTTGGGCAATAAGATTATCTTCAATAAAAAAACAAGATGGGGATGAACCTTGGAAATTTATGGGTAAAAAAGTATTTCCTTTAATTGTTAATAGAACATTTGATGTTCATGATCAAGATGACATAAGCATACTAAGGGTTTTATTAAAAAATTTTTAAAGAATTAAAAAATTATATTTCTTATATTTTTTTGAAAATTTTCTTTAAGAATTATTTTATTTTTTTTTGATAAATGATAAAAATAATTATAATTTTTAAAAATATTTTTTATAGAGGCTTGAAAGTTTTTTTTATTTCTTTTACTTACAATGACACCTTTATATTGTTTTGATAAAAAGTTTAAATCCTCAAAAACAATAACAGGTCTTTGTCTTGCAAAACTCTCCTTTATCACTTGAGGATTACCTTCGGTATATGATGGTAGAACAAATAAATTACAATTATCATAATATTTTTTAATTTTTTTATGATCATATAGTTCTTTTTTATAAAAAATTAAATTTTCATTTACTTTTATAATATTATTATATTTCGAGCCTAAAATGGTTAATTGGTACTTAATTGATATATTTTCCAATAAATCTATTAAAGAAAAAATTCCTTTTTCTTTTTTCATTCTTCCAACATAAAGAAGTTTTATTTGAGCCAATTTTGGTTTAACTCGATTAATAAACCAATTTTTATCAATTTTTGAAGGATCTACATAAGTAAATTTCTTCACATGACTTAAATGCTTTGAACAAGATATTATTTTCGTAAACTTTTTAAAGAAAATAAACATCAAACCATAAAAAAAATACCCAAAAAATTTAAATTTTATCCTATATTCTTTAAATCCATCACTTCTTAAGTATAAATAAGTATCAATTTTTTTTTTGAAAAAAATTTTTAAGAGAATTAAATTGATAAAGTTAAAAGGTGTAATTGAAATAAATAAAATTTTATCGTTTTCTTTTGCATATCTTAAAAATTCAAAAAAATTAATAAGTTTAATTTTGTTTTTTTTAAGTTTAAAATTTTTTTTAGTCTTAAATTTTCTATATAATATAAAGATTGCTCTTTTTGAAAACGCTCCTAAAATATTTTCTAAATCAGAACTATTAGTGAACAAATAATTCTTTTTTTTGTCTATACTGTCATTTGTAATTACAAATAAGTTTTTCACTTTAATCTATCTTGAAAAAATTTTGCTATTTTTTGACTTACATTTTCGCTACTTAAACAAAACTTATCAGAATTATTTAAAACTGACATATTTTTTTCACCCCTAATTTGACTTTTAATTGTATTCACAAATTTTTCATACGTATTAAGTCTTAACGGTTTATAAAAATCATAATTGGGTAAAAATGATTGATTGTTATAATCTGGGTCAACATAATAACACTCTTTTTTAATAGATAAAAATTCATGACCTAAAGTTGAGCTCCAAGTACAAATTGATTTTGCATTTTTTCCAAAAAGATAAGTATCTTTCCATTTTGTTTCATCAATTAAATGGAATACATTATCAATCTTTTCAAAGATTTTAAGTTCTTTTGGATTTTCTAGTTTATTTTTATGTTTAATACCAATTTTTAGATCGGGGTTTTCGATTGCAAATTTTTTAATCCATTCAAAGTGCAAATAATAATCATCATAGTATCTCTCATAGCCAGAAATAAAATTCCAAACATGTGGGGCTGCCACCACCAATAAATCATATGTATGAATTTTACTCGAATTTATAGATGAATTTGGTCTATCAAAATAATTTTTTTCCATAAATAAAGATCCAACAGGATGAATTTCTTTAACTTCTCCATCTAAATCCTCTAAAATTTTACAAGTTTCTTCACCTAAAGAAAAGATCACATCTGAATAAATTAACATCCCAGGACCATTTCTTTGGAAAATATTTCTCTGAACAACTGTAGAAAGAATACCGCCGTGAGTTTTAAATATTTCATTTTTAATTGGAGAAGTGAAATTATATCTTTCTTGAATTAAGAATTTTGCCTCTATGTTAAGAAAGATTGAGTGATTTCTAAAATAAATCTTAAAAAAATGAAATAAAATATAATTAAAATTAACTTTTTTTTTAAAGGAAAAATTTAAAGACCAAAAAATTAATTTTAAAAAATCTATATACCTTTTACAATTGTTTGGTAAGGAATATCTATTAAACTTTTTAAAAATAAAAAAATTATATCTTTCATCTTTTTTGTTTAATATAAAAATTGAATTTAATTTTTTAGAAATTTTTTCAAAATAATCATATTGGGTATCTTGGGTTAAATCTATAACTAAATCATACTTTTTTTTTTCTATAGGTTTTTTTTTTCTAAAAATAAAAATATAATTAAGTAACAAAAAATTAATTAAAAAATACTTTAAATAATTATTACTTATTATTTTTTTGAATTTTCCATATTTATTAATAAAATTTCTAAATATAAAAACCTTTGATTCATTGATAATTGTCTCTCTTTTTAAATTTAAACATTCAGAGCTTTTTTTAGAAAAAAAATTAAAATCGTTATCAGATACAAATGAATTTATAAAATTTATTAAATCTTTATTTAGTAAGGTGATATTTTTTTTTCTATCTAATTTAAAATTTTTAATACTAATCATATTATTTTTATATTCAATGGGGTCTAAAATAATAAAAACTAATTCATTTCGATTTTCTATTTAAACTAATTATTTTGGGTTTCTTATAATTCTTGTTATTTTTTAAAAAAATTTTTGATATTTTATCTTTATAATAGCCATATATAACATTATAAATTTCTGGATTAAAATCTGAACGTTTAAAAGTTTTACCTTTAATAATAAGAGTCTTATTTTTATTAGGTTTAATTCTTTTTTTAATTCGTAAATCGATATGTTTTAAAACGAATTTAATATCATCAAATGCTGCTTTGTTGGCACTACATATAAGTTCGTGCAGGCCAAATTTACTATTAAGTTTTGCTAAGTTTTGATGAATTATCTCTCCTGTATCTACATAACGGTCAATAATATGATAAGTTGTTCCTATGTAATGGGGTTTAAAGAAATAATTTGGCCAAATACTGGGTAAAGCTCCTTTGAAATGAGGAATAAGACCAAGGTGTAGATTTATAGTATAAATAGGTAACAAATTCATCAACCTTTGGTTTAAAATAGGAAGTCCACTTATATAACATTGTTCAAAGTTTTTCTTAAATTTAATTTGTTTATTCAATTTAATCAGTTCATTAATATCTTTAATATAAATTATCTCAGATTTATTATTTGAAATTTTTGAAAAATTAAATTTAAAATATTTATTCTCTACTTTTAGTCTTTTTGCAAAATGAATTTTCCAATTTTTTTTTTGATTTTTGGTTAAATTTTTTGGACAACTTTGAATGATATTTTCTCTTTTAAAAACGACAATTTTATAACTTTTTACTAAATTTGTTTTTAAAATTGCATAGGCCAAATGGAGATTTCTATAATGATCACCACATATAATTAATGCATTCACTAATTAAACTTTTTCCAAACTACTTCTTTATTTAATGAAAAACTACCATAAAGAAATACTCTTTTTTTATTTCTAGACATAAACTTTTCAGCTGCATGATAAGAATCAGGAGTAGATTTAAAAATGACAAGCTGGCCTTTTTTAGGTAAAAGTTTTTTTTCTAATTTAACATCTTTATTTGAAGGAAATCTTGGGTACTGATTGGCTTTTTCATATACTTTTTTTGATTTATACACTTCAAAAGCTCCTCCATCCTTTGACGAAAGTGAATTTAAATAAATTAAAAAATTAATAACTCTAGTGTCTCTATCTCTATGCACAGATCTATAATAACCTTTAAATGATACGGAAAAATCAACATCTAAGTTTATTACATTTTTTGATTTTGAAAAACTTTTAGTAAGTTTTGAACCTTTTTGTAACCCATAATTTGTTTTAGAAAAATTTTCAATTTTATTATTTATTTTCCATTTTGAGTCAGGGTAATATTGATTAATCATTTTTTCACATTTTCTATAAAATGAAAAATTATTAATCATTTTATAAAAATTTTTAATTTTAGATGAACTATTAATAAAACTATGAAATTTATTTGAACCTTTATTTATTCTGTTACGGCCATTCATAACAAAATCATCAAAATTTTTTTCTGAAATTATACTTTTTTTCAAATGATTACATAAATCCTTATTTATAAAATCTTCAAATATCAAAACTGGGTAACTTGAATTAATTTTTTTTACCTTGTTAAGCTTCATTTTCTATTTACTTAGATATTTTTTTAACATAGCAAAATCTTCCATGTTATCTATATCAAAACCGGATATACTAGAAGAAATAAAAGGTAAAGGTTTATCACACATTCTATTTTTATTTCTGATGTAAATATTTCTATCAGTCAAAATCCCTGCACAATTATAAATATAAAATCCTTTTAAATCTTGTGTTCTAGGCCATTTCTTTTTTTTTGGGTTATGTGAGATAGTTTGACCTTTTTCATTATAAATAAATTTTTGTAAAAAATCAGCAGTGTAACAACTTCTTTTTTTTTTCAAATTTTTTAAATAAAAAGTAACAAAATCCAAATAATGTTTTTCATTAAACAAGGGGCTTGTTACATGAGACCAGAGGATATGTTTTTTTTTACAAATTCTTGGTACCTCTAAAACTAATTCATCTAAACAATCGTCTGCTGAAAGTCTTTCGCTTCTGTCAAATACTTTAATCCATTTAAATTGACTTAAATATTTTTTAGTGACACTGCAATTTGTTGAAAATACATACTCTGAATCTTTAAGGATTTTGTATTTTTTATTCTTTAAAATTAAATTACGTAGCTTTTTTAAATGATTTATTTTTATCTCTAATAAACCTAATTTATAATTTAAGATTTTTCTTATATTTTTATTTTTTACTCTTTTGCTGCCAGATCTAACTGGGAAAAAAAAACTTATCATATTTAATGAGATTATTTGTTTTTAAAATATTATGTTATTAATATACTATATTATTTATAATTTTAAGCAATTCATAATTTATCAACTTATTTCCCTCTTTTGATAAATGATTGGAGTCAACGAAAAATAAATTTTTATTATTATTTGCTACACATTTGTCCTCAATATATTTATCACAAAATACTTCTTTAGGATGTAAATAAAAAATATTCTCATTTTTAAAGGATAATAAAATTTTATCGGCTTTAAAATTTTTTTCTAAATAAGTTTTTTTATTAATTTTTACAATAGAAAAAGAGCTATTTTCAGGTTTTTTGCTCAACATTAAAGAATTGGCAATTTTTTGTCTAACATTAACTTTGAAATTTGGTAATGGATGTATAAAAATTATTTTATGCTTATCTCTAATCAATTCCTCAATACTTTTTTTAAAATATATTTGATCAAAAGCTTTTATATTTAAATAATGTTGGAGTGATCCACCGATAATTATAATTGAACCTGGATATTTTTTAATTAATTCAAGTCTTTTTGTGTGGTGCTCAAGTGTACATATAGCCCTATAATCATTAACTCTAGCCAAATAACAACCGGGTCTTGTCATTTGTATGATGTCATACTTTTTAAGATCTTTTAATCTTTTAAAACTATAAACGAATGTCTCTAATTGAGAGTCTCCCAAAATAAAAATTTTTTTTGTTTTATTTTTGTTGGATTTACAAAATTGATCAAGATTTTTAAATTTCTTATGACAACGAATAGATTCATCTAAATATATAATCCTATCATCTATTTTTCTTAATCTTAAATTTTCAGGCAATCTTTCATCGAATCCTTTATTGAAAATAATCAATAATGATAAGATTGAAAGAAAAACTAACTTAATTATTAGAATCTTACAAAAAATTTCTAAACTAAATTTTTTTTTATTTCTAAATGGTTGTTCAATAAATTTGAAAGATAAATATGAAATTACTATAGTAATTAAAATAATTGATAGGCTTATATCACTTATATTATCATCAAAATTATTTTTTGATATTCTAAAAAAACTAAAAATTGGAAAATGCCAAATATAAAGTGAGTAAGAAATTTTACCAAAAAAAACGCAAAATTTATTATTTAAAAGAAATTGATATTTATATTTATTATCAAAAAAAATAATTAATATACCAGTAGCCAAAATAATTGGTAATGTAAGAAAAGATGGGTGGTTAGTACTTTTTTGAAAATAAAAAAAAGATGACAAAATTGTAACTAGGCTTAAAGCAATAATAAAATTATTAATTGTAGTATTAGTAAAAATATTTTTAATTTTTTTTTCATTATAAGCAATTAATATTCCAATTAAAAATTCCCATGCTCTACTAAATATCATATAAAAATTAAATGAAATATGATGGTCACTTGCCCAATTTGCAAAAAAAATACTTATTAAAAATACCGCTATAAATATGATATTCAAAAATTTTTTCAAAAAGTTGAAAAAAAATAAAATAAATATTGCAAAAAAAAAATAAAACTGTTCTTCTATAGAAAGACTCCAAGTGTGTAATAGAGGTTTTAGTAAGCCACTTTCTGCTCCATACAATAAACCAGAATAGTGAAAATAAATATTTGATCCAAATAAAATAGCTGAAATTGCTGATAAAGAAAAGTTTTCAAAAAATTGTGGTAGTAAAAGAAAATATGCTGGAATAAAACAAATTATAATCATGAAAAGCGATGCAGGTAGTAATCGTCTGGCTCTTCTCTCTAAAAAATATAGATAATTAAATTTACCATGCAGTTTTAGCTCATTAAAAATAATTAAAGATATTAGGTATCCTGAAATTACAAAAAAAATATCAACACCTAAATATCCACCTGTAAGTTGAAAACCAAAAAAATTAAAATTTGCGTGATAAAATAAAACTGATAAAATAGCTATTGCCCTTAAACCATCAATTTCAGGTCTATAAGAAATTTTAGTAATATTTTTCATTTAAATAAGAAACAATATTTTTAGGTAAAAGAAATAAAAAAAATAATTTAAATTTATTTAAAGATAAAGGATACTTTAATATATCAAAAAATAGTTCCCCAGTCTTGTTTTTTAAAATATTTTTAGAAATTTTTAGATAAAGTAAATAATTTTTAAAATAATTAGTATAATTTATATAAGGATCAAAATTTTTTACACTCTCATACCAAGATTTATACTCATTATAAAACATATCTCTGTTATTACTTAAAAAGTTTTGTGAATGAAATCTTATATATGTTTGAGGCTTATTTATTGAAAAACCTTTATATTTTGCTGCAAGTCTCATAACAAGTTCAAAATCTCCTATGATATTAAATTTTTTATTAAATTTTTTTTCATTAATAAAAACTTTTTTTTTTATCATCAAACAACTCATTTTAACTAAATAATTTTTAGATATGAAATCAAAAATATTTCCTGAGGGCATTATTATTTTTGTAAAAATTTTTTTATTTTTTTTTCTTTGAAAATAATGATAACAATTTGAAAAAGAGAAAATATATTCACCTCTTTGGTCGAATATTTTTACTCTATTTAACAAGTAGTCCTCTACCCACCAATCATCAGTGTCAAGAAAAGCTAAATATTCCCCTGATGTTTTTTCAATTGCTAAATTTCTTGCCTCATAAAGAGTTGTATGTAAGTCTGCATAAAAATATTTAAACCTGGTGTCATTTTTATAATTTAAAAAAATTTCTTTACTATTATCTTGAGATTTGTTGTCCCAGAAAATTAATTCATAATTTTTATACGATTGTTTTTGTATGCTATCTAAACATTCTTTTAAATATTTAGCTCCATTATAACAATTAACAATGATACTAACTTTTTTTTGATCTAATTTCATTTTCTTTATAATAATTTATTGTCTTTTCTATTCCATTTTCAAAACTAATTTTTGGTGTCCAATCTAATAATTTTTTAGCTTTTGTTATTTTAGGGTAAAGTTTGAAAATTTCATCTTTTCTCAAAGGAATTCTTCCATACATAGGTTTTCCTCCATTAGCTTTTTTTTTGATTAATTCAATTACTTTTTTAACATTTTGAGGTTTTCCAGTTCCAACATTTAAAATTTCACCTGTAATTTTTTTATCAATTATCTTTTTTACCAAGTCATTAAAATCAGATATAAAAATAAAATCTCTTGATTGTTTACCTTCAGAACAATCAAAACTTTTATTTTTTAAACAAGAGATAATAGTTTGTGGAATTAATCTATCTTTGGTTTGTCTTGGTCCATAAATAATATAAGGTCTTAAAATTACGAAGGGAAATTTTTTTTTTTTATCTAATTCTAATATAAATCTAGAAATTTTATATTTTGCATTGCCATAATCAGAAAAAGTATTCTTCTTTTTCAAAAATTTGGGTTCAACATGGGGTGATTTGGTTTTTCCATATTCAATACTACTACCAACTTGAATAAATTGTTGAATATTTTTATTTTTAAAGAAATTTATTAAATTTTTTGCACCTTTGTAGTGAACATCGTAAACTTTCTTCTTATTTTTATGATCCACATAACCAGATAAGTTAATTACAATATCATAATCTTTTTTAATTTTTTTTTTTAGATCTTCGATTTTTGAAACATCTAGCTTAATATGATTTATATTTTTTTTTTTGACTCTAAGGTTATTGTTTTTTGAAATAGCAGTCATATTGTATTTTAATTGACTCAGATAAAACAAAAGGTTCGACCCTATAAAACCAGTTGCTCCAACAATTAAAATTGATAATTTTTTAGATAAATTTTTTTTTTTTAAATATTTTTTCAAGTATTTCCTTATCTCTTTTTGTATCCATGCATTGCCATATACCTTCGTGTTTATAGGCTAACAATTGTTTTTCATAAGATGCTTTAATTAGGGGCTCTCTTTCAAAAAATGTATTGCTTGATCTTATATAATTTAATAATTTTGGATTAATAACAAAAAAACCTCCATTTATCCATCCTTCATCTATTTTAGATTTCTCCTTAAAATAAGTTACAAATTTATTTTTAATTTTTATAGCTCCAAATCTCGCTGGAGGTCTGACAGCTGTCAGAGTAACTAATTTTTTATTTTTTTTATGAAATCTTAATAATTTTTTCAAATCTACATTTGCTAATCCATCTCCATAAGTCATAAAAAAATCTTCTTCACCCAAAAACTTCTTGAGTTTTTTTAATCTACCACCTGTCATAGTATTTAATCCAGTATCGACTAAATTTATCTTACAATTTTTGATTTTTGTATTTTTGAAATAATTTCTTATTACATTACCCTTGTAACCCAAAGCAATGTAAAAATCGTTATAGCCATATTTTTTATACCAATTTATAATGTGAACTAGTATTGGTTTGTTTGATATTTTAACCATAGGTTTAGGTATTGTTTTGGTGTACTCTGACAGTCTAGTTCCATATCCACCAGCTAGAATAACAACTTTCATTTTATTTTTTTTCTTTTTATTAAAAGTTTTTGATAATATTTTATTTGTTCAAGCGAAAAATTTTGAGTATTGATTTTATTTGAATAATAATTTTTATACCAATCTATAGTCATTTTCGAAACCTCATTAAAACTCAAGATAGTTTCCCAATTCAAAATTTTTTTTGATTTATTCGAATTCAATTTTAATAAATTTGATTCAAAAATTTTTTTAGATTTACTTTTATTTAATTCCCAATCTACATTTTTCCAAAATTTTTTCATTATTCTTACTAATGAAATTACATCTTTATTCACTTTGTTATTTGGACCAAAATTAAATGCTTCACCATGTAAAGATTTTTTTTTATTTAATTCAAGAGCCAAAAATAAATAACCAGATATTGCTTCTAAAACATGTTGCCATGGTCTGGTCGAGTGTGGATTTCTTAAAATAACTTTTTTTTTTATTGCCCAAGATTTTACGCAGTCTGGAATAAGTCTATCTTGAGACCAATCACCTCCTCCTATTACATTCCCAGCCCTAGCAATCGAAATTTTAATATTACTTTTTTTATCAAAAAAAATATTTGAATAACAGTGCAATATCATTTCAGCTGCAGCTTTTGATGCACTATATGGATCTTTACCTCCTAGCAAATCTTCTTCTCTATATCCTCGATTAATCTCCAAATTTTTATAACTCTTATCACTTGTAATTATTATAGCAGTACATTTCTTTTTTAATTTTCTTAAGGATTGAAGTAAATTCAAAGTGCCTATTGTATTACTTTGAAATGTTGTTATTGGATCAAGATATGATTTTCCTACTAATGCTTGTGCTGCTAAATGAAAAACAAAGTCTGGTTTATAATATTTAATTACTGTCTCTAATTTATTTAAGTTTGAAATATCGATGCTTAAACTTTTAATTTTTAATTTTGGTTTTAATAATTTAAAATGATTAGGATTAGTTGAATAAGCATTAGAAATTCCTAATACATTTGCTCCTAAGTGATGAAGCCATAATGCAAGCCAACTTCCTTTAAAACCAGTGTGACCTGTAATTATTACTTTTTTTCCTTTAAAGATTTTTAAATTATACATTTATTTATTTGATGCAAAATTTTTATTTTTTTCCCAATTATAGTTCTTAACAGGAATTTTCCAATTTTTTCCATATAAATAAATTAAATAACTTATACAATAATAGGGTATAATTACTTTTAAACCATTAACACTCAAAATTTTAAATGATTTAAAAAGTTTAGTTGGAACAGTATAACCACCTTTTTTATAAAAAATGTTTTTTATTATTAAAAATTCTTTTAATTTCAAAAATAAATTTTTAAGAAAAAAAAATCTATTAATCAATATTTTATAATTTCCTTTATAATTTCCCGCTAAAGATAAAACATATATTAATCTCATTAAAACATTTCTATGGACATAATATTTTGAAATACACATATTTTTATCATCACACAGTTCGTGAATATTGAAATCTACATCACGCCCACCACTTCTTGTAAAAGAAAGTAAATTATCTTTATGAAAAAACTTTTTCTTTTTGGCAAAACCTTCTTTTTTAAAAATTTGCTCTAACTCTAAAATATTAGTTTCATTCTTCCAAATTCCAATATCAATATCTAGATCCCATGGTATAAGATTTTTATCTCGGATTAATCCTAATGCGGTTCCATTGCATGCCCAATAATTAATACCCCTTGAATTTAAAATATTAATTGCTTTTACAAAGTTTAAATCTTCACGAAACATAAAATTTATAAATTTTTTATATTTATTTTTGATTTTAGAAAAGTATTCCATTTTCTTATTACCTTTTCTTCATCATTGGTGAAGTTAAATTTTTTTAAGAACAGCTCCTTAGCACTTCTAACTTCAGTATTCATCCACCAAGTTAACGGATCTTTCCAAATTTTATTTATATGTTTGCTTGCTTTTTTAGCATCTTCAAAAATTATTTTGTTTTTTATCATTAAATCATAAACATTTTTAAAATCTTCTCTACAAGGCCATAGGTCTTTTTTATAAACCAATATAGTAGGTTTTTGGATAATTGAATCTATAAATGCTGTTTGAGGATATGAACATACTACTAATTTACAACGAGACAATAAATTTCTAAATTGAAGTGGTTTTAATATATTTTTCTTATAAATTAATTTGTTTAAATAAAATTTTTGATCAATATCGATTTCTTGTTTTGTGGCAAATAAAAAATTTCTAAAAATTTCTCTTGATAATGATTTTTTAAATATTTCAATATTATTAAGAGAATAATTTTGAAAATTACTTTGAGGGCCATGATTTATTCTAGAAATATATTTATGTTTTTGAATTGGAATATAAATCAAAAAATTTCTTTCTTTTTCTAAGTTATGGTTTTTTTTATAATAATTTATTGGAGGTAATGAAAAAGTATTCCTTTTATTATATTTTACCCATGAAATAAACTTTTTACCAAATTCAAATTCATAATCACCTATTGTTCTTATTTTTTGATGATGACCTCCATGCTCAATAATATATAAAAAAATTTTTTTTCTTTTTAACATTACCCACAATTTAAATAATTCATTATAAACATGTCCAAAAAACGTTAATATAATTTTTGGATTAATATTAATTTTATCTATATAATTTTTAAGATTTTCAAAATTATTTGTATAACATGTTGGAATCTCTTCATTAAAATTCTTTATCAAAAATTTTTCAAACTTATTTACTTTAATATCTTTTAAATCAATATTATTATCCAAATAAGTTTTTGTATTTAGTTTTTCATTTACCTGAAATTTTTTAAATTTATTCCAATTGAATAAATAATTACTTTTGAAAGGAACTTGATTAAAAATTTTATTTATTCTTAAAAAAAAAAATTTATTTTGAGATTCTAAAAAAAAAATTTTTTTGAAACTTAAAAAAATATTCTCGATTGATGAGAACAATAAAAATAAAAATTTATTCATTGATGATAAATTTTCTTTTTTTTTAGAAACTATTTTTATCTTTTTTTTAGAAAAAAAAATATTTTTATTGCCTTTTTTTTCAAGGTATTTAAAAATTTTGAAATAACCAATATAATTGTGATAATCAGATGATCTTAAATTTAATAAATATTCTTTTGTGTCAATTGTATTAACTTTTGAAGTATCTATATCAAATCTCGTGAACAATATTTTTTTTTCTCGTTTCAACAATTTATCAATTATTTTCCACTTAAAATAATATGAGTGAACATAATGGACTAGCCAAACATTAATAATTTTTTTAAAAATTAAAGTTTCTACATTTTTATTTTGCTTTGATAGTTGAATTGAAAATATATTTCCTAATTTTTTTATAGTTTTATTTAATTTGATAAAATTCTTTTGTAATAGTTTAGGGTTTTCCCAATCATTTTTAATTATCTTATTCTTTGAAAAATGACCTTTATAATAATCGAAATCTGTTGCATAAATTTTTTTTTTTGAATTTTTTGTATATTTGTTATCTAAAGAGGTGGAGATAAAAACTTTCATTTAAAGGATACTTATATAATTAAAATTATGACATAAATATGTTATTTTAAAATGATTAAATACAAAATAATTAGAAATAAGAATATTAAAAACAATCAGATCTTAGCCATTTCAAAATTAAAAGATAGTTTTTGGTCTTATGGAATTAAAAATCAGAAAAAATTTTTAAGATCCAATACCAACATAAATGATTTACATATTTTAGCTTATAAAAATAAAAATATAGTTGGCTATGTTAATTTAAAAATTAAGCTATTTATAAAAAATAATAATATCAAAAAAAATAAATTTTTTTTATTTGATGGTTTAATTGTCGATAAACTATTTAGAAAAGTAAATATTGGTAAAAATATTATCAAAATATGTAAAAAAAGATCAAAATCAGAAAAAATACCAATTTTTTTACTTTGTAAAAGATCAGTTATGCCATTTTATAAAAAATTAAACTTTAAAATTATTCTAAAAAAAAAATATCATTTATTGAATCATCGTTATAAGGGTTTGTTGATGCAGTATAATTTAAGTTTAAAAAAAATTAATTTAATTAAAATAAAATTTTAATATTTATGAAAAACATTAATTTAATGAAAATTGCTAAAGAAGTATTTCCTTTAAATAGAAGTCTAACTGGAAGTGGAACGCTTAAAACATTAAAATTTTTTAAAAAAATTAATAATCAAATTTCCATAAAAAACGTCAAATCTGGTCAAAAAGTTTTTGATTGGAAAATCCCAAATGAATGGAATGTTAATTCTGCATATTTTGAGGACGAAAAAAAGAACAGATATTGCGATTTTAAAAAAAATAATCTTCATCTTCTTGGTTATTCTGTAAAGAAAAAAGTTAAATTATCTTACAATGAATTGATTAAAAAGATTCATTTTATTAAAAATAAACCTAACTCAATTCCCTATGTTACCTCATATTATAAAAAAGATTGGGGTTTTTGTTTATCTTATAAAGATTTTAAAAAACTAAACAAGAACCATAAATTTTTTGTGAATATTGATACTAAACTAAAAAAGGGACTAATGCATTATGGGGAGCTCACGATTAAAGGTAAATCAAAAAAACAAATATTGATTGTTTCGTATGTTTGTCATCCATCAATGGCTAACAACGAACTCTCAGGACCATTAGTAGCTTTAAAGTTGTCAAAAATTTTAAAAAAATCAAAATACACTATTAAAATAATTTTTATACCTGAAACTATAGGTGCGATCTATTATATTAAAAAAAATTTAAATGAATTAAAAAAAAATTTAATTGCTGGAATAAACTTAAGTTGTGTTGGTGATAATAAAAACTTTTCATTTATTTCCTCTGTAAATGAAAATACCTACTCAGATTTAATTATTAAAAGAGTTCTAGAAAATCAAAAATTTAAGAAATTTAGTTTTGAAAAAAGAGGAAGCAACGAAAGGCAATTTGGATGTCAAAATTTAAATTTACCATTTGTTACTTTATGTAGGTCAAGATTTGGGGATTACAAAGAATATCATACTTCGCTTGATAATCTTAATATCATTTCAAACAAAAGTTTAAATGGATCAGTGAAAATAGTGAAAAAATTTGTAGACGAAATTCAAAGAAATCAAATTTTCATAAAAGATATTCTTTGTGAACCTTTTTTATTTAAATATAATCTAATTAATAATGTAAGCAAATTTGAAAAAGCTAAAAATAGAGATATTAAAAATATTTGTGCATTTACAAATAAAAATATAGATACAAAAGAGCTAAAAAATAAATTTAAAATTAAGGATGCTAAACTAAAGAAAATAATCAAAGAATTATCAAGAAAGAAAATAATAAAAGAATTCATATGAAAATCCAAAAAAATATTTCTCATCTAATTATTTCTGAAAAGACAAAAATATTTGAAGCTATAAAAAAAATTTCAAATAACGATATAGGGGCTTTAATTGTTGCAAGAAATAAATATTTTTTAGGCTATTTACAAGAAGGAGATTTAAAGAGAGCTTTATTAATAAATAATGTAAACCCATCTAGCCATATTGATAAAATCATGAACAAATCACCATTTATTATTGATCATGAAATTTCAGATAAAGAAAAAATAAAAAAAATAAAATCAAAAAAAAGACTAAGAGCACCAATATTAGACAAAAATAAAATTATAAAAGGCATAATTTATCATTCTAAAAATGAATGGAAATTGGATATTAAGAAAAATAATACCAAAAAAATTTTAATTGTTGGAGGTGCTGGATATATTGGTTCAGTCTTAACAAGACAGCTGTTAGGAAATAACTATTCCGTAATAGTTTATGATAGTTTCAAATTTGGAAATAAATCCTTGGAAGAAATTAAAAGAAATAGAAAACTAAAGATTATTAATGGATCTGCATCAGATTCAAAAAAATTATTAGAAGCTGCATTTGGATGTGATGCTATTATTGATTTATCTGGTATTGTTGGAGATCCAGCTTGTTTAGTAAATCCATCCAATACTGTAGTTGATAATTATTTGAATGCAAAGATTATAATCGAAATAGCTAAAATTCTTAAAATTAAAAAATATATTTATATGAGCTCATGCAGTGTTTATGGCGCAACTACAGGAAAAAAAGCATTAAGTGAAAATTCAAAACTTAATCCAGTTTCTCTATATGCTGAAACTAAATTAAAAACTGAAAATGAAATATTAAAATCTATTAGTAAAAACTTTAATCCAACAATTTTAAGATTAGGCACAGTTTTTGGGTATTCACCTCGGCAAAGATTTGACTTAGTAGTAAATATTTTTGTACTAATGGCATATCTGAATAAACCAATTAATGTCTTTGGCGGTGACCAATTCAGGCCAAATGTTCATGTTAAGGATGTATCTGAAGCCATTGAACTTGTGCTAAAAAAAAAAAACAAAGTTACATCTGGCCAAATATTTAACGTAGGTTCAAATAAGTTAAATTTAAAAATAAAAGATATCGCAAAAATTATTTCTAAATTAAATAAAAATTGTAAAATATTAATTGACGATAAATCTGAAGACAAACGAAACTATTATGTAAATTTTGATAAGATTAGTAGAAAACTTGGATTTAAAGCTAAATATACAATTGAAAAAGGAGCAAAAGAGCTTTACAAAAAAATTAAAGAAAAACGCTTTAAAAACTTAAAGAAGATTATTTATAATAATTACAGTATTGAAGTTAAGAATTTATATAATTGATAATGACAGTTAGTTTATCTAGGCCAGAAATTGATTTAAAAGAATATAAAGAAGTAAAAAAAGTTTTTAAAAACAAGTGGCTTATAAATGGTCCAAATGTTAAATTTTTTGAAAATAAGTTCAAAAAAAAATTCAATTATAAATACTCTGCGAGTGTTTCTTCGTGTACATCTGGTCTTGAACTTGTACTAAAAACTTTGAAACTAAAAAAAAATGATGAGGTAATATTAAGTAGTTTTAACTTTATTGCAGCAGGGATAGCCATAAAAAAAAATCAAGCTAAACCTATTTTTATTGATCAAAAAAAAAACTCTTTCGAAATTGATTTTGAAGATTTAAAAAAAAAAATTAACTCTAAGACAAAAGCTATTTTGTTAACTCATTTTAATGGTTACTTGCAAAATAGTATAGGAATAAGAAATTTAATAAAAAAAACCAAACATAAAATATTTTTTCTTGAGGATTGTGCTCATGTTTTAGCCGCTGAACACAAAAAAAATATTTATAGTGGATCTTATTCTGATGCTGCAGTTTTTAGTTTTGGACCGACCAAGATGATTACTTCTGGTGGCATGGGAGGTATGGTAATTTCAAAACATAAAGAATTAATAAAACAAATTAATATTCTTAAATCTTTTGGAATGGACAAATCTGCATACAATAGAAAAAGTGATAAAAAAAATTGGGAATATAATATCCAGTCTATTGGAGCAAATTATAGAATGACAGAAATTCAAGCAGCATTTGGTCTAGAGCAATTAAAAAAAGTGAATTATTTTAAAAGTAAAAAAAATCAAATTAGCAGATTCTATCAAAAAAACTTAAATAATAAGGAATTATTTTTTCAATCTTCAAATTTTACCTACTCATGTGCATTAATTTACTTTCAGATAATTTTTAGAAAAACAAAACTAAGAGATCTAATAGCAAATCATTTAAATGAAAATAAAATTGGAATTAGTGTACACTGGGACCCAATCTTAGAAAAACATGATATATTTAAATCAAAAAAATTTTGTAAAAATTCCTATGATTTATCTAAAAAAATACTTAGCATTCCTTTATATCCTTCACTTAAAAAAAGTGATCAGATAAAAATAGTAAACTTAATTAATTATTATCTAAAAATTGAAAAATAAAACTTTTGTAATTGCTGAAATAGGTAATAGTCATAGTGGCAACTTTAAGTATGCCATCAATGCTATTGATTTTGCAAAAAAAGCAGGTGCTGATGCTGTAAAATTTCAATATATAAAACCAGAAGAATTAGTGCATCCAAATTTAAAACCTTATGATCCTTCTTCTAAATTTAGATCTCAACTTGAAAAATTTAAAAAAATAACTTTAAAATTAGATGATTATAAAAAACTCTCTAAATATGCTCATAAAAAAAAAATTAAATTTGGCTTATCTGTGTTTGATTTATCAGCCATTAAAGAAGTAAAAAATATAGTGGATTTCTACAAAATAGCATCAGGCGATATAAGATTTAAACATCTTATTAAAAAAATTACAAATACAAAAAAATCAGTAATCATTTCGACTGGTATTTCTAATTACAATGAAATTAAAAAAATGAAATTTAAAAAAAATATTTCAATTCTGCATTGTTTATCAAAATATCCATCGGACTCATCAGATCTTGGGATGGCAATAATTCCTAAGCTTCAAGCAAATTTTAAAAAAAATAAAATAGGTTACTCCGATCATACAAACAGTTATTTATCATGTTTATGCGCTGTAAGCCTTGGTGCTAAAATAATTGAAAAACATTTTGTCATCAATTATAAAAATAAATTAGTTCCAGACTATAACGTTTCTATAGATACAAAAGATTTTAACAAAATGATAATTGCCATAAGAGAAATTGAAAAAATGCTTTATAATGAAAAAAAGATACCCTACAAAAATAAAATTACAATTCAAAGATCATGGTATGCTAAAAATGAAATAAAAATAAATACAATTTTAAATGAAAAAAATTGCATTTATTTGAGACCTTACAATAAAAAAGGACTCGATTTGAATTTAAAAAAAAAATTTTTAAATAAAAAAATAATAAATAAATTTGATTTAATTACAAAAGATAAAATTTATTAATTAATTTTGAGATAATTTATTATTTTTAATAATTCTGTATTAAAATTATAATTAAATCTCTTTAATAATATTTTAATTTTTTTAAAATCTTCTAAATAATCAATTGTAAAAGAATAATTGGGTAACGAATAATTTTTGCAGATAGTAAATTTTTTTGTTCTAAAAAATTTACTATTTCTATTTTTTGTAAAAAAATAAGCGGTATGTTGTCTAAAATTATATCTAGAAGTCTTTTTAACTCTATTTGAAAATTTTTTTAAAATCTTTCTTTTTACTATTCTGATAGCAGTTCCTCTTGGTAAAAAACCTGTTTCTAGATTATCAAAATAATCTAAATTACTTTTGTTAAAAATATCTAACATTTTTTTTATCATTTTTGGATCAACAAGTGGGTTATCACTTGTAAGACTTATAATGATATCAACATTAAAAAATTCTGAGCAATTTATTACTCTATGAATTAGATCTTCTTCCTTTCCTCTAAAAAATTTAATATTTTTCTTTTCACAAAATTTTTGAACTTTAATATCTTTCTTGTTAAGAGAAGTGGCTACAATAATGTCATATTTTAAACCTTTTTTTAATCTATTTATCAAAAACTCTAATACATAATATTTACCTAATTTTTTGAAAATTTTATTTTTAAGTCTTGTCGACTGTGTTCTAGCTTCTAAAATTACTGCTATCTTGTGCATATTTGATTTTTTTATTTAAATAATATTAATTTAATATATTAAAACACTCTTATGTTAAAAAAAATACTAATTACTGGCTGTGATGGTTATATTGGTTGGCCATTCTTTTTAAAAACTGCACTTAAGTATAAAAATTGTAAAATAATTGGAGTTGATAATCTTGCAAGAAGAAAATGGACAAATGAGGTTAAGGAAAATTCATTTACTAAGATTTATAATATTAAAGAAAGATTAAAGGAAATAAAAAGAATTTCGAAAAAAAATAATGTTCAATTTTATAATTTTGATCTCACTAATTATAAAAAGATATCACGCTTAATAAAAAATTTTAAACCTGATATTATTTTTCATTTAGCAGCACAACCTTCAGCTCCTTATGCTAATAGCAATTTTAAGAGGGCTACTTTTACTAATTATAATAACAATATATCTACACTAAATATTTTATGGGCATTAAAAGAAAATAGTTTATTAAAAACCATTTTTGTAGAAACGACAACTACAGGAGTATATGGCACTCCAGATTTCAATATTAATGAAGGATTTAATACTATAAATAAAAAACCAATCCCATTTCATAATCTCGGAGGATCGTGGTATCATATTTCCAAATCAAGTGATTGTAACTATCTTTGGTTAGCAAACAGACTGTGGGGTTTAACTATAGTTGACTTTAGAACAGCTATAACATTGGGACTAAATACAAATGAAACAAAACTATCCAAAAAATTTATAAACAGGTTTGATTATGATTTTAATTTTGGAGTAGTTGCAAATAAATTTATCGTAAAATCAATTCAAAACAAAAAAATTGAAATTTATGGAAAAGGAAAACAAAAAAAACCTTTTATAGACGTTCAAGATGCTGTCGACTCTATGTTTAATGTAATAAAATTTAAAAATAATAATAAGTTTAATGTATTTAATCAATTTAGTGAAACAGTCTCAATTACCCAGATAGCCGAATGGATAAGTCGATTACAAAAAAAACATAACAAAAAAGGATCAATAATTCACATAAAAAATCCTAGAGTTGAAAATGAGACTCATCAAATGGTAATGAAAAATAATAAATTCAAAAAAATTCTTAAAAGAAAACCAAAACCTATCAGGCTGTCAATAACTGATACTTACAATACACTTGTCTAAAAAATTCAAAAAAAATAAAAACTTAATTTTAAGAGTTGATGGTGGAAAAAAATTAGGTTTTGGACATTTATATAGATCTCTAATATTAATAAAAAATATAAAAAATTTTAAATTTAAAATATTTATTGAAAAAGATATTCATGGATTTAATTTTCTTAAAAAAAAGGGATTAGAAGTTAAAAAAATTTCTAAAAAAGATGAATTTAAAAAATTTGAAGAAACTAATGCAGAAACATTAATTTTAGATTCTATTATTGTTTCAAAAAATAGAATTAAGAAATACAAAAAAAAATTCAAAAAATTAATCATATTTGAAGATTTGGGAAATAAAGGACAAAATTATGCAAATTTAATCTTTAATTCAATTATAAATGGGCCAATAAATAAAATAGAAAAAATAAAATATGGGAAAAAATATATTGGCGCAAAATATAAAATTTTAAATACTCAATCAATACAAAAAAAAATAAAAAAAGATAACTCTGCCGTAATTTCATTTGGTGGTGGAGATTATAATAGAAAAACTATTTTAAAAATAATTAACATTACAAATGCTTTGTCAGACCTTAAAATTAAAACAAGTATAATTTATGGACCAGGAGTTACAAAAAAAACAATCACTCAAATTCAAAATAATATTGGTGATATTAAGGTATATAATAAACCAAAAGAAATACACTCAATATTAAAAAAATCTTTATTCCTATTTTGTGCTGGTGGTGGAACTATTTATGATGGAATAATAAATAAATGCGTTATTTTTTATAGTCCAATAAATTATCATCAAAAAAAAAATATTAGTAATTTTCAAAAAATTAAATGTGGTTTTTTGATAAAAAATTTTGAGACTTTTTACTTGAAAAAATATATAAAAAAAATTCTAAATGATAAAATTGTAATAAATCAACAATTAAAAAAATATAAAAACATTGTTTTAAAAAATGGAATTATTGAGGTAACTAAGATTTTAAATCATTTTTTAAATAAAAATTAATAATTATGGTTATTTTTGAAAGTATAGTAATTCTTTTTTTGATTATATTTCAGTCAATTTTTGGAATAGGATTACTGGTATTTGGAACACCTACACTAATGATATTAGGATATCAGTATGCCAATATATTGTCTGTTTTATTACCAATTTCTTGTAGTATTAGCTTGATTCAGATTATTACAGCACAAAGACATGATGTAAGGAACTTCACCATAGAATTTATTAAATTTTCTCTACCTGGAATAATTATTTTTTTACCAATTGTACTATTATTTATTTCTAATTCTTATTTAAATTTTTTGATTGCAATTATTATGATAATTTTAGCATTAATAAGTACATTTAAATTTAAAATAGAAAAATTTAAAAAGGTTAATTCTAAAAAAATTATTTTATTTTTTATCGGATCAATTCATGGAATATCAAATCTTGGTGGAGGATTTATATCAATTTTTTCATCAAAATATTTTTATGGAAACAAATTTAAGGTAAGAAAAGCTATAGCAATTGCATATTTATTATTTGGAATAACACAAATTTTGGTTTTAAATTTTATTAATGTTTTTGTAATTAATAAATATATTTTATATTATATTGTTTTTGCTTTATTTAGTTTTTATATTTCTAATTTAGTATTTAAAAAAATTAACTTTATTAACTACTCAAGAGCTCTTTACTCGATAGTTTTGATATACGGATTAGTATATATTTATCTATCTCTATTTAACTTTTATTAAAAATAATTAAAATTTTTTCTATCTTCTACCAGTTTAAATCTTTTTCATAATTTAATTTTATGAGATCAAAACCTGCTATTTCTTTAAAGTAATCTATATTAGATGATGAAAACTCTTTCTTCCAACTTCCTATTTTGCCAGATCTAAAATTTGATGAATGAGCCCATGGAAGAATTAATGCTTCTTTAACATTAATTTCCATATTTTTTTGTCCTTCAGTTTCTTTTACTATTTGATCAATTTTGTCATTATCTATAGTTATATTATAAAAATTTAACATTTTTATAAATTCTGACTTTGGTTTTGTAACTAAATCTTCAAATCTACAAAAATGAACAAATCCTATATTTGCTTTACTGACTTTAAACCAACCATATATCCACTTTGGATAATTTTTTCCAACAACTTCTATGCAATGGTTTATTGCATCTTCTTTTTTCATATTGTGATATTCAGCATAGTACGGTTCATATTTTTTTTTTGGAAATTTAATTAACCTATTATATCGTGCAATAACTACGTCTCTTAAATCTCTGTAAGAAACAATCACTTTTTTTACATTATTTTTCTTAATTAAATTTATATTTTTTTCCCATGGATTTAAATGAGTTTTAAACAATGTATAACTCCAAGATGGTACGTAACGAAAAGCAGACTGACAAATATCTTGATTAACAGCAATATCATATGGCATTGGAGTATATCTTGTAAAATAACCTGGAACTTTTCCAAGCATATTCTTTATTTTTGTTGTTGCTGACATTGGTAACCCAGCTATAAAAACTATGTTAAATTTATGCTTTCTGTAAAAAATAAATAGCAGATCATAAAAAATTCTACTGATAGCATATTTTAAATGCGCAAAAACTAAACCTGGATTTAGTAAGATTCTAATAAAATTTTTTGGTTTAAAGACTTTTAATAGCCATTGCATAATTTAATTTTTTTTAAAACTTAGAATCATTTCTTTAATAAATTTTACACAGCTTATTGGGTGCTTTCCTATTGCAGTCTCTGCTGCTAAGACTAAACCATTGGCACCCATTTCCAAAGATGAATAAATATCATTCGCTTCTCCCCTTGTGGGATAGTTATTCTCAATCATACTTTCTAATAGATTAGTTGCTACAAATATTTTTTTATTATTAAATTTTCTTTTGATTTTCATTAATTTTCTTTGAATTTTTGGGATGTGAACAACAGTAATGTCTTTAGACAAATCACCTCTATCAATCAGAAAATTATCTGCCTTTTTTATAATTTTATTAAAATTTAAAACTGCCCTTTTTGTTTCAATTTTAAAAATTTTTTGACAATTATTACCCAAAATTGCGTTGAATTTTTCAACATCTTTGCTTGAATTTGTAAATGATAAGGCAAAATGTTTCACATTATTTTTTTTTGCTATCTGAATTGCTTTTTTATCTTTTTCTGTGATGAAATTTATTTTAATTTTTCTATTTTCAATATGCGCACCTTTGTTATTTTCTAACTTGCCTGATCTAATTACTTTAGCTTTGATTAGCTCGTTTTTTTTTGAATTAATCTTAATTAAAAGATTGTTAAATCCAATATTTAAAATATCGTTTTTTTTTAATTTTTTAAAGACTTCTTGAGGATAAAGAGATAAAAGTTTTTTATCTTTTACTCTTGAAATTATTAAATTTTGGTTCTTTTTTAAATCTCTTGGTCTAGAAACCTTAGTTCTGATTTGTGCACCTTCAGTATCAACACAAATATTGGTGTTAGTAAACTTTCTTATAAACTTGATCTTTTCCTCTAATTCTTCAGGTTCAATGTGTGACATATTTAGTCTTAATAAATCTATATTATTATTTGAAAATTTTAAAAATTTCCCATTTAAACTTGATGGTCCTAATGTGATTATAACTTGAATTTTTTTTTTCATAAGATTTTGTTTATAGAGTATTTATTGAATATATAAAGTATTTCATTAACAGTTGATTTTCTTATTGAATAAACAATTTAAATGTTTAATAAAGTTCATTTATAAATTAGTTGCTAAAGCTTTCTTCATGAAATTTGATAATATCAAAACTTTAAATCAAAGACTAAAAAAAAATAAGTCCAAAGTTGATAAAGATTATTTTAATTTTTTAAAGCATATAGAGAAGCAGAAAATACCTTCAACTGAAATTATTTTTCAATTTCCAATTTATTTAGGTGAAAAAAACTTAGCAAGACATATTCAATTTTATGAACTCTTTAAAAAGGTTCAAAATTTATCAGGTCATATTGCAGATGTGGGAACTTGGAAAGGTAGTTCAATGATTTTTATGTCAAAATTAGTTAATATTTTAGAAAATAATTCTGGAACAAGAGTTTATGGATTTGATTGGTTTAAGGGTCACGTGCAGGGTAAAAATGATAAAAAAGAACATGAGGGAAAATATAAATCAAGTTATTTAGACCTTAAAAAAAATATAAAAATGTTAAAATTAGACAATACTAAAATTATAAAAATAGATTTAGTAAAAAATTTAAAAAATTTCTTTTCTCAAAATAAATGGCTAAGATTTAAATATGTATTTATAGATTGTGGAACTGAAAAAGTGCTTGAAAATGCAGTCCCTCTTTTTTGGTCTAGACTTTTAATGAATGGGGTAATGATATTAGATCATTATAATAATCCCACATCACCATCAGAGAGCAATATTATTGATAATGTTATAGGCAATAATAGTATAGAGAAATTCTATTTTTCTGATCACCCAAGTGCCTTTATAATAAAAAAAAAATAAATGTTAAATAAAACAGAAATTTTAGATTGTACTTTAAGAGATGGTAGCTATGTAAATAATTTTCAGTTTACCAAAAATGACACAAAAAAAATTATAAATGTGTTAGATAATTCAGGAATAAAATTTATTGAAATTGGACATGGAATTGGCTTAGGTGCTTCTAGAATTAAAAAATTTAAGGCAAAAGAAACTGATAAAAGCTATTGCCAAATTGCATCAAAAGAAATTAAAAAAGCAAAATGGGGTGTCTTTTGTATTCCAGGTATTGCAACATTAGATGATATTAAAATGGCAAAAGATTATGGAGTAAACTTTATTAGAATTGGTACAAATATTGAAAATTATAAAGAGCAAGAAAAGTTTATAAATTTATGCAAAAAATTAAATATTTATGTAACTTCAAACTTCATGAAATCATATCTAGTAAGCCCAAAAAAATTTGTAAGATATGTTAAAGCAGCTCATGAATTTGGAAGTGACTTAATTTATTTGGTTGACTCCTCAGGAAGTATGTTGCCAAATGAAATAGAGGAATATTTTAATAACATTAAACAATTTAATCAAAAAATAAAATTGGGATTTCATGGTCACGACAATCTTGGTATGTCTTGTGCTAATGCCTACCATGCATATAAGATTGGATTTAATTTAATTGATGTATCCATGCAAGGTTTAGGTAGAAGTTCTGGAAATACCCCTTTAGAAACATTTTTATGTTTACTTGAAAGAAATGGTATAAAAAAAAATATTGATAAATTAAAAATTATGAATTTTTCTGAGAAAGAAATTGCACATATCTTCACAAGAAAAGGTTTAAGTTCAATAGATTTAATTTCTGGTATGAGCTATTTTCATAGTAGTTTCATGCCAGTTATTGAAAAAGTTGCAAAAAAATATTCAGTTGACCCTAGGCTAATAATTATAGAGCATTGCAAAAAAAATAAGGCAAATGCAAAAGAAAAAGATTTAGAGATAATTGCAAAAAAACTATTCAACAAAGGAAAGATTGGTAGCTGGAAAAGAATTTATAGTCACTATTATGGCACAGAACAAAACGACTCTATTAAAAAGACTACTTAAAAAAAATAAATCTAATATTGCAATTAATGATATTGAAAATAACAAGCAATATAAAGTTTATGATCTTCTGAAAAAAATTAAAGAAATTGAAAATTTCTTTAAAAAAAAAAATATAAAAAAAAATGATTTGATTTTAGTAGATTTACCAAATTCTTTAGAATTTATATCTGTTTATTTTGCATGTATTTTTAATAAAATATCCATAGTACCTATAAGTAGAATTCTTTCTAGAGACCAAAAAAGTTATATAAAAAAACTTACCAAACCAAATTTTATTTTAAAATCAAATTTTTTAAAATCTAAATCAAACAAGAAATACATAAGAAGAAAATTTAAAAAAAACTATGCAATTTTTTTCACATCTGGAACAACCAATAGACCTAAAGGAGTATGTCATACTTTTGATAATTTAATTGATAACGCTTTAGTCTTTAATAGTTTTACTCAAATAAAAAAAAAAATGAATTTTTTGCATTTTTTACCAATGGGTTATATGGCAGGTTTTTTAAATTCTATTTTGTGCCCTATATTAGCTGAGTCTAATTTATTTTTAATTAAAGATTTTAATATAAATACTTCAATGAAATTTTTTGAAATTTTAACAAGTCATAAAATTAATTATTTCTGGGCTACTCCATCTTTGATAGATTTTTTAAATAAATTAAATTGTGATAAAAATTTAATTAACAAGGTTAAATCAAATTTAAATATGATATTTGTTGGCACAGCACCATTTTCAAAAAAATTGAATAATGATTTTTATAAAAAACTGAAAATAAAATGTTTAGAAAGTTACGGATCAACAGAACAGCTTTTAATAAGTTCTAATTCAAACAATTTTAAAATATACAAATCAGGAAAAATTTTACCTAATGTTAGATGTAAACTTATTAATCAAAATGAAATGGTTATAAATTCAAAATTTACTTTTGATGGTTACTTGAAAAAATATGATGAGATAGAAATGAGAAAATCAAACATATTTGAAACAGGAGATCTTGCTAAAATAAATAAACATAACTATCTTGAAATTATAGGAAGAAAAAAGAATATAATAATAAAAAATGGGATAAATTATAGTCCAAAGTACTATGAAGAAAAAATAGAAAGTTTTAGATCTGTGAACAAGGCAATTGTTTTGGGTATAAGTGACAAAACTTTAAACCAAAAAATCTATGCAGTCATTGAAAAAAAAAATAAAATTAAATTAGAATTTTTTAAAAAAAAGATTAAAACATTATTTAAAGAAATTGATGAAGTGATATTTTTAAACAAAATTCCTCTAACAAATATTGGAAAACCTGATATCAATCATCTAAGAAAATTATTAAAAAATTATGAAAAAAAAAACAAGAATTATTGATTTATCCTTAATGTTTCATGATGGAATGCAGACTTATCATAAAAAATATCATCCAAAATTTAAAAGAATTAAATCTGCTACACATAAAAGTCATAATCGTGAAGTTTCAACAATTCAAATAGGTAGTCATCTTGGTACCCATATTGATGCTCCCAGACATTTTATCAAAAATGGTAAAACAATTGATCAGTACAATATTAGTAGTTTTTGTGGAAATGCAATTTTAATAAATTTAAGCAAAAAACCAAAAAAATCTGTCATTTCAATTAAGGATGTGAAAAATAAAATTAAAAATTTTAAAGGTAAAATTGTAATTTTTAGATTTGACTGGACGGACAAATATTATGGTAAAAAAAAATTTTTTTATGATCATCCATACTTAGATGCTAATTTATGCAAATGGTTAGTTAAAATAGGTATAAAACTTGTTGGCTTTGACAGTCCTCAACCTGATAATCCAAAAAACTCTTTTACAAAATACAAAGATGGAGAGAATCATAAAATATTCTTAAAGAATGATGTTTTAATTATTGAATATCTCACTAATCTAAAAAAGATTGATAAAAAAAATTTTTATTTTATTGGTGCACCCTTAAATATCCAACATTCTGACGGTTCACCCGCTAGATGTATTGGAATATTTTAAATGCAAAATGAATTAATCATAAAATGGCTCTTTAAGTTTTTAAAAATTAAATATAACAAAAAAAAAATTGATCTCTATTTTATGAATGAGAAATATATAGACTCTTTAAAAATATTTGAACTAATATCAATTATAGAAAAAAAATTTAATATTAAAATTTCACTTAATGATCTTCAAAAAAATACCACAGGGACAATAAAAGGTATGGCAAATTTAATAAATGAAAAAATCCATAGAAAAAAAATATCAAAGTAAAATTATAAAGTGTTTAAAAAGTCTAGGGATTAAAAAAAATGATGTTGTTTTTTGTCATTCCAGAATGGTTTTTTTTAATAATTTTAACATAAAAAATCCAAAAAAAATTTGTGAAGTTTTTTTAAATAGTTTTCTAAAAATCTTAGGCAAAAAAGGTGTTTTTTCATTGCCATTATTTACCTATGATCACACACAAAAAAAAATTTTTGATAAAAATAATATTAAAACAAATTGTGGTATACTTAGTGATCATATACTGAAAAAAAAAAATCTTAAAATTTATCCAGATCCTAATCTTGCAGTAGGAATATTTGAACAACAAAAAAATTTTTCTTATCTAAAAAATTATGATCCTTATAATGAAAATTCTTTTTTTTCAAAATTAAGCAAAAAAAATGGTAAAATATGCTTTATAAATACAGGGCCAACATCAACTTTTATTCATTATATTGAGAAAAATCTCAATGTTGATTATAGATATAATAAAAAATTTAAAGGTAAAATTTTAATTAAAAATGAAATAAAAAACTTTAATTCATATTTATTTGTAAAAAAAAAAAAGATTAAAAACCCACACCCCACATTAAAATTTGAAAAAATTGTACATAAGTCAAAGAAATTAAAATTAAAAAAATTTGATGGTGGATTCATTTCAGTAATTTCTGCTAAAAACTATAAACAAATAATAGAAAGAACTATTCAAAAAGATAATAATTTCTTTATTAAAAATTAATTTTTTGTTTCTTTATTTTTAAGTTTTTATTGCATTCATATAGAGTATTCTTTAATAGTTTGAATTAATTAAATAAATTTAAAATTACGTGTCACTTTCAATAATAAAAATATCTGATCTTTATTAAAAATGAAATTTCTTGTTTTAGGTGATATTTTTCCGTCAGCATTAAAACTGTTAGAAAAAAAAATTCCATTATTAATTAAAAATCATAAAATTGATTTTATAATTGCCAACGGAGAAAATGCAGCGTATGACGCTAATGGAATTACAATTAACACATCAAAGAAATTATTTAATATTGGAATTGATGTTTTAACATCTGGAAATCATATTTGGGATAAAAAAGAAATTTTAGAATACATTCGAACTGAAAAAAGATTGTTAAGGCCTTTAAATATGTCAAATAGTTTACCAGGTATAGGTATTAATATATTTGAGAAAAAAAGAAAAAAAATTTGTGTAATTAATTTGATGACAAATTATTTTATGTCAAAATCTAACAATGTATTTACAGTTGCAAAATCTATAATTAAAAGAATAAAATTAAAAAAAAATTGTGATTATATTATCGTAGATATTCATGGAGAATTTGCTGGAGAAAAAATGGCAATAAGTCATTTATTTGATGGTAAATCTACGTTAATATTTGGATCTCATACCCATATCCCAACTTCTGACTCAATGATTTTGCCTGGAGGGACAGCTTATCAAACTGATCTTGGAATGTGTGGAGATTATGACTCAGTTATTGGATTAAACAAAAAAATTTTTTTAAAAAAAATGTTAAAAATTCCAACAAAAAAACAAAATTTACCAGCTTTTAAAAATGCATCTATTTGTGGAGCAATTATTAAAGCAAATAATGAAACAGGCTTAGCAAATTCTATTAACCAGATTATTATTGGCGGAAATCTTAATAATAAAATTTTTAAAAATTAAATAAATAACTAATTAAATTGAATGATAAATTTATCTATCACCAAAGAACAACTATCAGATTTACTAAATTTACATCATCAAGTTTTTTATCCTTTAAAACATTTTGTAAATTATAAGCAATTCAAAAGTATTTTATTTTCAAAAAAAATTGATGATAAATTTTTTCCTTTACCTATTTTTTTTGGAATTGATAAAACTAATTTTAATAAAATAAAAAAACAAAAATTTCTTAAATTATTTTATAAAAGAAATTTTTTGAGTCTAATAAAAATAAATGATATTTTTCAAGTAGACTCAAATATTGTTGGAGAAAAAATTTTTGGTAAAAATTTTAAGAAACACCCATATTTCATTAAACATATTAAAAAGAATTTTGCATACTTAGATTTTAAATATGAAAAATTAAACAAGCAAAATCTTAAACATAAAAATTTCATATCCCCTTCTCAATTAAAAAAAAAAATGAAAAATAAAAAAACCCTTGCTGGATTTCATACTCGAAATGTTCCACACACAGCGCATCAGTGGGTCCATTTTTTTATGATGAAAAAATATAAAAATATTCTGATTCAGCCACTTATTGGTCAATATAAAAAAAATGAGTACCTGGATAAAGTGATTATCAAAAGTAATAAACTTGTAGCAAAAATGTACGGAAACAATAAAGCTTTTTATGCTCCATATTTTTCATATCCAAGATATGGTGGTCCTCTTGAGTCTGCTTTGCATGCAATTGTAAGAAAAAATTATGGATGTTCTCATTTTTGGGTAGGTCGAGACCACGCTGGTTATAAGAATTTTTATAAAAAATACACTTCTCAAAATTTTTGTAAAAAAAATGAAACAAAATTAGGAATTAAAATTATTGCACAAAGTGAGCCCTATTTTTGTGTCAATTGTAAAAAAATTGTTAACAAAAAATGTCTAAAAAAAAGTTGTAAAAATTCAAAAAAAATGATGATTAGTGGAACAAAAATAAGAAGCTTAATAAATAAAAAAAAAGAAATACCAGAATTTTTGATGCATAAAGAAATAAGTCAACTTCTAAATAATAAATCTATACTAAAACATTAAATGAAATATGACTTAGCAATTATTGGTTTTGGGGTAATTGGTGTAGAGTGTTTGCATGCAATTGCAGATAAAATAGATAAAAACAAAAAAATAAATATTGCGATAATAGAAAAGGATATCAAGAATGTACCAGGTGGGGTAGCTTATAGTAAATTGAAATCTAAATTTGGTTTTTTTAATAACCCCTTAAGATTATCACATCCCTCTTTTAAATCTTGGATACAAAATAAAAGAAATATTTATAAAATAATTAATTTTATTAAAAAAAACCCAAGTTATAGTCTTGAAAACTGGTTATCAACAAATATTAAAAATTTATTAAAAAAAAATATTTCTGGTGAAATTTATTTTCCAAGACTGGTTTATTCTTTTTATCTTGAAGATAAAATTCTTGATTTTTTTAAAATAAAATTAAAAAAAAAAATTAAGATATCTTTTTTTAAAGGTAATGTGGAAAAGTTAGTTTTTAATAAAAATTATTTGACCATGAAATCAAAAAATAATTTTAGTTTCTTTAAAATTAATACAAATAAAAATTTTATTGATGTTAAGAGCTTAAATCAAAAAATTAAGTTTATTGAATGCAAAAAAATTATATTAGGTAATGGGTTGCTACCCCCAAAAAAAATTGAAGTAGCAAACAAACATTTGGGTAAGAATTATATTTGGGATTTTTATTCTGAGGGAGGTACTTCAAATCTGTTGAAGAAAATTGAAAAATTTAGAAACTTAAAAAAAAAAATTATTATAACATTTATAGGCAACAAAGCTGGTTTGTTGGAAACAATGCTACAATTAAAAGACTTAATTTTTAGAAAAAATTATAGAATTTTTATAAATGTTATTTCAAAAAAAATTGCTACACTAAATAAAGCTAAATTTTCAAACAAAATTAAAAAATACAAATTTATTTATTTTATTGATAGACATATTAACAAAATAAAAAATGCAGTACAGATTTTAGATTTGTTAAAAAAAGAATTTAAAAATGCCAAAAGTAAAAATTATAATAAATATGATGTTTGGACAGAAATTTTAAGTAAAAAAATTTTAAATAGATCAATACAAAAACTAAATAAAGATGAAACAAAAATATATAACCTTTTTATATTCCCAAAAATTAGAAATATAACTAGATTCACATACTCAGAGCCTATTTCTGCTAAAGAATATCTGGATAAGTATAAAAAAATAACAATGGTTAAAGGTAAGGCAGTTTCTATTAGCGCTTATAAAAACATTTTATTTGTTAAAATGGATAATAAAAAAATAATTAAAAGTCACATTGTTGTTAACGTCTCAGGGCCTGTAAACTTAGATCAGTTAAATTCAGAATCTAATTTAATTAATTCAATCAAATCTAATATAAATAAGTTTGACAAAAGGGGCTTTATAACTGATAAGAACTTTATGTTAACGGAACAAATATATGCCCCAGGTATTTTATCTTACAATTTTAATCCTTCCAGACAAACAATTATAAAAGCTATTACTAATAATTCCCATAAAATTATTAGTGTAATTTTAAAAAAATAAGAAAGGTGTAAAAATGAATTCAGTAAAAGATCAATTGTCTTGGGAACAATTTAAGATTCATAGTGAAAAAACAAAAAAGCCTTTATCAAAAGTTTCTGAATTTAATAGGCTAATTGCACACTCTGAAAATTTTTTTTTAATCTCAGGTTATGGTGCTTTTACCGAAGGGTATATTTTGATTATTTCAAAAGACTTTATTCCTTCGTATGGTTTGGCAAAAAAAGATGAGATTGATGAAGTCAAGTTTTTAATAAGATTAATTAAAGATTTTATAAAAAAAAAATATGATAAAAAAACAGTTATTTTTGAACATGGCATGTGTGCTTGTATTGGAGGTTTAGACAGAGCACATCTTCATTTAATGAGTGTTTCAAAAAATTGTAGTCAACAACATGTCAAAGATTCAATTAATCAAGTTTTATACAATAGAAAAGCAGGAGTAAAATATATTGAATATAACAACTATAAACTTGAAAATTTGCATGATATTAATCAAATTTATGAAAATCACAAAAATACAGACAAAATAAAAATAGTTGGTGATATTATGAAAATTAAGGATATTCAAAATTTACCAGTTAAAGAATGGCCTATGGTAACTTTAAATCATATCACTAAAGGTGGCCATTATGTTTTTTTTAATAGCGGATATCATGAATCTTCTTTTTTAACGACCCACAACTTTCAAACTCAATTTGGTAGAGAAGTTGTTTTTGAAATAGAAAAACTTTTAAATAAAAAATTTAATTCTGAAGTAAAAAAACTTGAAAAAAGTAATCCGTATGTAGAGGTTTGGAGATGGCAAAATTATATGTTTGAAAAAACAATATTAAAAACGATTGATGATGCTCGTAAAGTTTTTAAAAATCTTAATAACAAATATTCCCAAGAATTTAAAAAATATCAATTTAAGATAATCTAAATTTAATCTTATAAACTCAACAATTAATTAGATTGTTGAAATTATTTTTTTCATTATTTTAAAATAATATATACATTTAAAAATTTAATTTTATTGTCATTATTATTTTTTTAGTTTAATAGAAAATAATTTTTATACTAATAAAATATATTATCCTAATGTGTAATTTTTGCTTATCTATACTATTTTATAGTATATAATTTATTTTTTATGATGAAATTAACAACAAAAAAACTTATCTTAGCTTCAATCTTAATCTTAATCTTAATCTTAATTAATATTAATGTTTTAAGGAGTGCTTTAAAAGAAAATCTACCTCATGAAACAAAGGTCTTTATAAAAGAACTTTTTTTTGGAAAAACATATATGAAAGAAGTTTTTTTTTACAAATCACTTAATTATAATCAAAAAAAATTGCCACAAACATTATATGAAAAAATTTTTTTAAAAAAAATACCACTTAATAATTTAGATATCTCATCATCATCACACTATGCAAAAATAAAAAAATCAACAATTAATTCAAAAAGGTTTTTTTTGGAAAATTTTGATAATGAAAACATAATTTACGCCTCATCCAATGGAATAATTGGCATCATTTCTTTAAATAATTTTAATGAAAAAGATCCAATCAATACTAATTTGGATAAATATCAAATTCACTCTTTATTAGATATTAAATTAGTTAAAGATCAGATTTATGTAAGTCTTTCTTACAATGACAATGATAAAAAAGATTGTACCTATTTTTTAATTGGCTATGCAGAAATGAATACAAAATTTCTCAATTTTCAAGAATTTTATAAATCTAATAAGTGTTTATCTAATACTTTGGGTGGGCGTTTAATTAATTACAAGCATATGAATGTGGAGGGATTATTAGTATCTATGGGAGCGTCTGATGAGGAAAAAGAATTAGCACAAAATGACAATTCTCCATATGGTAAAATTCTTTTTTTTGATTTAGATACTAAAAAACATATAATTTTTTCGAAAGGACATAGAAACCCTCAGGGCTTAATTTATTCTGATGGCTATATAATATCAACAGAACATGGACCTTATGGAGGAGATGAAATAAATAAAATATTATTCAAAAAAAATTATGGTTTTCCTATAGCATCTTTGGGTGAGCCATATAAATTTGCCAAGAAAACTGGCAATAATAGAGAGGATTTTGAATTTAAAAAGCAACACAAAAAATATAATTTTGAAGAACCAATATTTTCATTTTCTCAGGGAATTGGGATTTCAGAAATTGCAAAAATACCCAAACAATATTCCAAATATTGGATAAATAATTACTTTATCGCATCTTTAAATGGAAGATCTTTATATAGAGTTAATTTTGATGATGATTTTAATAAATTAAATTATATGGAAAAAATATATGTTGGTGAAAGGATTAGAGACATAATACATGTTAAATCAAAAAACATATTTATTTTAGCCCTAGAAGAAACTGGATCCCTTGGAATACTTAATGGGCCAAATTCAATTAATTAATTTGTAAATAAATAAATTCAATATCTGAAGTAAAAATTTTTTTCAGTGCATAAATCAAGCCAATTGAGCTATTAGTACTGGTCAGCTACACGCATTACTGCG